>Ga0208371_1000029_pt1 | contig 137557 bp, 120 predicted proteins | sample SubbioCR12Aug_1A_FD_184827 | JGI IMG/M metagenome (GOLD analysis project Ga0208371, IMG submission 184827) | Serpentinite rock and fluid subsurface biosphere microbial communities from McLaughlin Reserve, California, USA - CR12Aug_1A (SPAdes) | ecosystem: Environmental > Terrestrial > Deep... | reverse complement strand
GCTTATGACAGCGTCAGCGCAGCAAAGAACGGATTGGGGAAATACTTCGCGCGCTACAATCAGCACAGACCGCACTCATCACTTGACGACAAAACGCCGGATGAGTTCTACTTCGACAACCTGCCTGTACTGCAAAAAGCAGCGTAGGCAATAAACCGCAAGGCTACACTTTAGAAACAGAAAATTCTGTCCAGCTATACGGAGCCACCTCTCAGGAGCCGGCCAACGGTAAAAAGAAAAAGCTGAACAAGGTGCTGGACTTCGCCTGCGGCTCCGGCTCGCTGCTGCTGAATGTGCGCAAGCAGCTTGGCCCCCACGGCATCGGTAAAATCTACGGGCAGGAAAAGAACATCACCACCTACAACCTGGCGCGCATGAACATGCTGCTGCATGGGGTGAAAGACACTGAGTTTGCGATACACCACGGCGATTCGCTGCTCAACGACTGGGACATTCTCAACGAGATGAACCCGGCCAAGAAGCTGCAATTCGATGCCGTTGTCGCCAATCCGCCATTTAGCTACCGCTGGGAGCCGAGCGAGGCGCTGGGCGAGGATTTCCGTTTCAAAAATTATGGCCTTGCGCCGAAATCCGCCGCCGATTTCGCTTTCCTGCTGCATGGCTTCCACTTCCTCAGCGATAGCGGCGTGATGGCGATCATCCTGCCCCACGGCGTACTGTTCCGTGGCGGCGCGGAAGAGCGCATCCGCACCAAGCTGCTGAAGGACGGCCATATCGACACCGTGATCGGGCTGCCCGCCAATCTGTTCTTCTCTACCGGCATCCCGGTCTGCATACTGGTGCTGAAGCGCTGCAAAAAGCCGGACGACGTGCTGTTCATCAATGCCGCCGAGCACTTCGAGAAAGGCAAGCGCCAAAACCGCCTATTGCCGGAGCATATCGACAAGATCATCGCCGCCTACCAATACCGCAAGGAAGAGGCACGCTACTCTCGGAGGGTGTCGATGGAGGAAATCGAGAAAAACGACTACAACCTCAATATCTCGCGTTATGTGAGCACCGCAACGGCAGAGCAGGAGATCGATTTACAGGCAGTCAATGCTGAACTGATAGCGATTGAAATACGGGCGGCAAAAGCAGCCGAAAGACACAATGCATTTCTCAAAGAGCTGGGGCTGCCGCCGGTGAGCTGGGCCGGTGAGTGTCGTGAATTGGATTCAAACCAGAAATTGCCTGGATTTAACCGAGCCGGCAGCTTCGGACGAACTGCCGACCTATGAAGAGTTTTCCTAAACGGCCCCTTTATATTCAGCAAGTTGCCGTTGGCGGAAAATTTGCACGGCGGACCGGTAAAGTGAGTCGAAAGCAGCCGGTTGCCCACACGGCGCTCCTCCCCCCACCTCAAAGATTGCCCGCCATCTCCGCCAGTCTCTTCATCTGTTCCTCACCCGTCATCCCCGCCAGTTTTTTTGCGGCCTGAGACAGGTTGAGGGATATACGGACCGTAAAGCGGTGGCGCTGGGTGCAGGATTCGTCGAGGCAGAAGGTCATTTCTGCGCCGGGGAAGGCGAGGGTCTCGCCGTCCTTGGTGTAGAGGAAGTGCTGACCGTCCACTACCCACCACAAAGGGGTATCGACCGGGACGGCGTAGGGATTGACGCTGGCTTTGCAAAAGGAGTCGCCGTCGCCTTGTTCGGCGTGTGCGAAAGAGCAGATCAACAGCAGCAGCGCAGCAAACAGGTGTTTCATGGCATCCCTTAATGACCCTAAAAAGCAATTCATGAACCGCAAAGGCGCGAAGGCGCAAAGAAATCAGGAAGGTGGATTATCGAGCCGGCCAACCCAAAGGGTGAGAGCACAATTCTTCCAGCCATCGTTGCAATCCTCTGTTTTCCTTTGCGTAATCTTGGCGCCTTAGCGCCTCTGCGATTCGCAACTGAGGTTTTAGGGTAATGGTTCCCCTAATGATTTTCAGGCGACAAAAAAGCCGGCATCGGAGCCGGCTTTTTCGTTATTCCAGGTGCTGCGCCATCAGGCGGCGACGCGGCGCTTGAATTCGGCGGTGCGGGTGTCGATTTCGATCTTGTCGCCGATTTCCACGAAAGCCGCGACCGGCAGTTCGAAACCGGTGTTGATCTTGGCGGGCTTCATCACCTTGCCGGAAGTGTCGCCGCGCACGGCGGGTTCGGTGTAGATGACTTCGCGCACCAGGGTGGTGGGCAGTTCGACGGAGATGGCTTTTTCGTTGTAGAACACCACTTCGCAGGGCATCGCGTCTTCGAGGTAGTTGAGGGCGTCGCCCATGTTGTCCTTTTCGACTTCGAACTGGTTGTAGTCGACGTCCATGAACACGTACATCGGATCGGCGAAGTAGGAATAGGTGGCTTCCTTGCGCTCCAGAACCACCACTTCGAACTTGTCGTCGGCGCGGTACACGGTTTCTTGGGCGGAACCGGTGAGGAGGTTCTTCATCTTCATCTTGACCACCGAGGCGTTACGCCCGGACTTGCTGTAATCCGCCTTCTGTACGACCATCGGCTCGCCGCTGACCATGATGACGTTGCCTGCGCGGACTTCCTGTGCTGTTTTCATATCTTTCCTGCTCGCTGAATATTGGGGGTGAATTTTAAAAACCCGCTATTTTATCATGTCCTTGCAGAACTTCACCAGCTTTTCGGCAAGTCCCCCGTTTTTTTCCAAGATGCCCGCCCAGTGCCGTGCGTGGGCGTCCAGTACGTTTCGTTCGGCGACGAAACGCTGCCAGGCGGGACCGATGTCGCCCTTGCCGTTCCATGCCCACCACAGGTCGCGGACGGCTTGGGCGGCATCGTCGGGCAAGGCCGCGCAATAGTGGCCGAGAAAGGCGTCCAGCTTGGGGTAATGGGCGTTTTCCTCCTGCGGGTAGATATGCCAGACCAGCGGTTTGGCCGCCCATAATGCGCGCACGAAGGAGTCTTCGCCGCGCACCAAGTTGCAGTCGCAGGCCCACAGCAGGAAATCGTATTGGCTCTGTTCCAGGAAAGGAAAAATCCGCACGCTCAGGTTGCCGTGCCGATAAGCGCTGCCGGGCGGGGCTTCGGCGTTTCCGAAATGCGCTGCGACGGCATTGCCTACCGCGCCGCTCGGTGCCAGGCAAACTAGCGGGGCAGGGCTGGCTGCCCAAGCGTCGAGCAACTTGGGCAACGCGGGGTTGGCATAGCAAAACAGCGAGACTTTGCCGGCATCCGGAGGAATGTCGCCTATCCCCAGGGAGTTCCACCATGCCGCCTGGGCCGCCGGGTTGGCTTGAAATTGGTCGCGCGTCGCAGTCAGGCCGTTTTCGAGCAACAATCCGCCGCTATCCGCGGTGAAGCCGGGAAAGAAGAAATGTTTGACCAGCGGTAGGCGCGGGTGCGGGGAGGGCAGGCCGTGGCAACCGGCGACCCAGTCTTCGGCACTCAGGTATTCCAGGTTGATCCATAGCGGCTTGGTGGCGCGGGCGGCCATCGCGGCAACGTAGCTGGCCGGTGTTTCGCAGCCGAAGGCCTCCACCACCACGTCGGCGGGTTCGGCTACGGGGAATGGGCTGGACCAGCGGCGGATGTCCACGTCTAGGCAGACCTGGGCGTCCCGTTGCGTCTCCAGCGCCGGGTGGATGCGCTGGAAGGTGGATAAATCGTCGACCCACAAACGCACTTGAAAGCCGAACTCGCCGGCCAATTGGCGGGCGAGGCGCCAGCACACGCCGATGTCGCCGTAGTTGTCCACGACGTTGCAGAAAATGTCCCAGTGCAGGGGCTTGCCGCGCGCCATTCCGCCATCCTGTCCGTTGCTCATGGCGCATAAGGTAACGCCAAAGCCGCGAATTGCCCAGCGGGATATCAGCCGAATTTACCCGTTATGTAATCTTCCGTGGCTTTCTGGGTGGGAGTGGTGAAGATCGAGTCGGTGTCGCCGAATTCGATCAGGTCGCCCAGGTACATGTAGGCGGTGTAGTCCGAAACGCGGGCGGCCTGCTGCATGTTGTGAGTGACGATGACGATGGTGTATTCCGATTTCAGTTCGTTGATGAGTTCTTCGATATGCGCGGTGGAAATCGGGTCGAGCGCCGAGCAGGGTTCGTCGAGCAGCAGCACTTCGGGCTTCACGGCGATGCCGCGGGCGATGCACAGGCGTTGCTGCTGACCGCCGGAGAGGCTGTTGCCGCTTTGCTGGAGCTTGTCCTTCACTTCGTTCCACAACGCCGCCTTGCGCAACGCCCATTCGACGCGCTCTTCCATGTCGCGACGCGACAGGCTTTCATAGAGTTTCACGCCGAAGGCGATGTTGTCGTAGATCGACATGGGAAACGGAGTGGGCTTCTGGAACACCATGCCGATCTTGGCGCGCAGCATGTTCAAATCCTGATGCGGATCGAGGATGTTGCGCCCGTCCAGTTCGATCATGCCTTCGGCGCGCTGCCCCGGATAGAGTTCGTACATGCGGTTGAAAGTCCGCAGCAGGGTCGATTTGCCGCAGCCGGACGGGCCGATGAAGGCGGTCACCTTGTTCTCGGCGATACCCAGGTCGATGTGTTTGAGGGCGTGAAACTTGCCGTAGTAGAAGTTCAGGTCGCGAATGTTGATTTTGATCGAGTTTGCGGTCGTCATGGCGAGGTCTTTGGGTTAATACTGCGAATTTTTCTGACTGAACAGGGTGCGTGCCAGGATGTTCAGGCCGAGCACGCTGAAGGTGATGAGCAGCGCGCCGCCCCACGCCAGCTTTTGCCAGTCTTCGTAGGGACTCATGGCGAACTGGAAAATGACCACCGGTAGGTTGGCCATCGGCTGGTTCATGTTGAGGCTCCAGAACTGGTTGTTCAGGGCGGTGAAGAGGAGCGGCGCGGTTTCGCCGCTGATTCGCGCCACCGCCAGCAGGATGCCGGTAATCACCCCGGCGCGGGCAGCGCGCAGGGTGACCAGCAGAATGACTTTCCATTGCGGCGCGCCCAGCGCGGCGGCGGCTTCGCGCAGGGTATTGGGGACCAGGCGCAGCATGTTTTCGGTGGTGCGCACCACCACCGGGATGACGATCAGCGACAGTGCCAGTGCGCCGGCCCAGCCGGAAAAGTGGTTTGAAGTGGTGACTACGACTTCGTAGATGAACAAGCCGATGACGATGGACGGTGCGGACAACAGGATGTCGTTGATGAAGCGGGTGGTCGGCGCCAGCCAGCCGCGGCTGCCGAATTCCGCCAGGTATATTCCCGCCAGGATGCCTACCGGCGTGCCGAGCAGGGTGGCGGCGCCGGCCATCAGCAGGCTGCCGATGATGGCGTTGAGCAGGCCGCCGATGCTGCCGGGGGGCGGCGTCATCTGGGTGAACATGGCGAGATTCACGCTGCTGATTCCGTATTTCAACAGGGTGAACAAAATCCAGAACAGCCAGAACAGGCCGAAGGCCATGGTCAGGTAAGAGATCGTCAAGTTGACGGTGTTGACCAGACGGCGGCGTTTGTAAATGTTGAACATGGCGATGGCCTCAGGTCGATTTTCCTTCGCGCTTGCCGAGTTGCAGCAGCAGGAGCTTGGATAGCGCCAGCACGACGAAGGTGATGAAAAACAGGATCAGGCCCAACTCGATCAGGGAGGAGGTGTACAACTCGCCGTCGGCTTCGGTGAATTCGTTGGCGAGTGCCGAGGCGATGCTGTTGCCGGGCATGAACAGCGAGGCGCTGAGCTTGTGGGCGTTGCCGATCACGAAAGTGACCGCCATGGTTTCGCCGAGGGCGCGACCCAACCCTAGCATAACGCCGCCGACCACGCCGATCTTGGTGTAGGGCAGGACGATGTGGCGCACCACTTCCCAGGTGGTGGCGCCCAGCCCGTAGGCCGATTCCTTGAGCAGCGGCGGGACGATCTCAAAGACGTCGCGCATTACCGAGGCGATGAAGGGAATCACCATGATCGCCAGAATGATCCCGGCGGTCAGCATTCCGATGCCCATCGCCGCGCCGTCGAACAGCGGGGCGAACAGGGGAATCTGCCCGAGCGACTCCTTGAGGGGCGGCTGGACGTGTTCGGCGAATACCGGGGCGAATACGAACAAGCCCCACATCCCGTAAATGATGCTGGGGATGCCGGCCAGCAATTCCACCGCCGTGCCGAGCGGGCGGCGCAGCCAGGGCGGAGACAGTTCGGTGAGGAACAGGGCGATCCCGAAGCTTACCGGGATGGCGATGGACAGGGCGATGATCGAGGTGGTGAGGGTGCCGACGATGGGCACCAGCGCGCCGAATTTCTGGGTGACCGGGTTCCATTCCGCGCTGCCCAGAAATCCAAAGCCGAATGCCCGTATCGCCGGAATGCTGCCGATCAACAGGGAAATCAGGATGCCGGCCAGCAAGGCGAACACCAGGAACGCAAACAGCCGGGTGGTATTGCGAAATAGCGTATCCAGCAATACGCCGCGTTGCATGAGGCCGGGAGGGGAAAGTTTGGGCATGAGATCCGCAAGTAATAGGCAGCCAGTCAAGCGCCGTATTATGGGGATCTAATATTTCAGGAATGTTACAAAATGGGAAATCGTCCGCGGGTGAGGCGAAGATGCGGCTCGCCGTTATATGGGCAAGCCGCGCGAAAATCCGAGCCAAGGCGGCGGGGGCTAGAACAGTCGGCTGCCCAGGTACCAGAAGAATGCCGAAACCAGGCCCGCGGCGGGTATCGTCAAAATCCACGCCACTGCCAGGTTTAGGGTGATGCCCCAGCGCACCGCCTTGACGTCCTGGGCGGCGCCCACCCCGACGATGGCGCCGGTGATGGTGTGGGTGGTCGATACCGGAATCCCGCCCAGCGTGGCGAGTCCCAGGCTGATGGCGCCGCCCATGGAGGCGCAGGAGCCGCTTACCGAGGTGAGCTTGGTGATCTTGGTGCCCATGGTTTTGACGATCCGCCAGCCACCTAGGTAGGTTCCCCAGGCAATCGAAAAATAACAGGAATAGATCACCCAGTTGGGTAGGGTCTTGACGTCGGTGGTGGCCGCGCCGGCGCTGATCAGCAGCAGCCAGATGATGCCGATGGTTTTCTGGGCGTCGTTGCCGCCGTGGGCCAGGCTGTAGGCGCCGGCGGCGAACAACTGGGCGTGGTTGAACCAGCGTCCCGCCTCGCGCGGGGATTTGTCGCGGAACACCCACGCCGCCAGCACCATCAGCAGTCCTCCCAGCAGGAAACCCACCAGCGGCGAGAGGATGATGAACAGGAGGATCTTGCCGAACCCGCTCCAGATGATCGGGGCAATCCCGCCCGACTTGGCGACCGTGGCGCCCACCAGCCCGCCGATCAATGCGTGGGATGAGGACGAGGGGATGCCGTAATACCAGGTGATGATGTTCCAGGTCAGCGCGCCGCACAGTGCGCCGAAGATCACGTGGTAATCGACGAAGCTCGGATCGACGGTGCCCTTGCCGATGGTGGCGGCGACGTGGAGTTGGAAGATCCACAGCGCAGCAAAATTGAATAAGGCGGCAAAAAATACTGCTTGCTTGGGGGTGAGTGCACCGGTGGCGACGATCGTGGAAATGGCATTCGCGCCGTCATGAAAACCATTCATGAAATCGAAAGCCAGCGCGATCACGATCAGCAGGGCCAGCACCCCGACGCTGATGGTCAAACCTTCCATGATGGGCCTTTCAGGAATTTTCGATGAGGATTTCTTCGATGGTCTTGGCGGCGTCCTCGCAGTAATCGAGCACGTTTTCCTGGAGGAAATAGAACTCCCGCAGTTTCATGGCCGTCCACACGTCGCCGCCGTCCTGGAACAGCTTGGTGATGGCGCGCTTCAGTACCTTGTCGGCCTTGGATTCGATGTCGTCGATCTCCTTGCACAGGTCGATGGTTTCCTGGCTGCGCTTCTTGTCGGCCAGCGCGATCACCGCGCGATTCAGGCGCCGGCATGCATCGGCGCTCAATGCCGCCAGTTCGCGCGCCTCGGTGGTCGAATCGTGGATGTTGTACATGCTTACCGCGTTGGCGACATCCTGCAGGGTGTTGAGCACATTGTCGAGGTCCAGCGTCAGGGTGTGAATCTGGTCGCGGTTGATCGGGGTGGTGAAGGACTTGTGCAACAGCACGATGATGTCGGCCTTGATCTTGTCGGCGCTTTTTTCATTCAAGTCCACTTCCTTGATGAAAGCATTCACTTCATCCTTGTCGCCACCCATTCCGTTGATCAAGCGCAGGGTCGCGTTGGCGCCCGCCACCACTCGATCGGAGTGGGCGGCAAGAAGATCGAAAAATTCCCGGCGTTGCGGCATCAGACTGCTGAACATCAAGCATCTCCATTGGTTATGAGCTTATCCGGCAAAATGATGGACGGTTGTCACAATTTAGTCAAAAAAAGTTCATATCGAAAGGTCGTTCGAAGCAGGCTGCAAGCTTCACCAAAGCTTAATCCGGTTGTAACCGGAAAGTAATTTGCACGGCTTAAATTCTCGCCATATTTTAAAAAGTGGAGAACGATCATGTTGAGAGAACAGTGCCATGCGGCTGCCCATTCCCCCCTCCGGTTTCATGTGAGCCTGGCCCGTGGCGAGGACGAGGTGCGCGAGGCGCAACGCCTGCGCTACAAGGTTTTTGTCGAGGAGATGGGAGCGCGCCTGGCGAACGGTGAAGCCGGTATCGACCGCGACATCTATGACCCCTATTGCGATCATCTGCTGGTGCGCGACGGCGACAGCAACGAAGTGATCGGTACCTATCGCATGTTGACCGCGGCCCAGGCCAAAAAAATCGGCGGCTTCTACTCGCAGAGCGAATTCGACCTGACCCGTCTCACCTATCTCACCGAAAACATGGTGGAAGTGGGGCGCTCCTGCGTGCACCCGGATTACCGTAGCGGCGCGGTGATCTCCCTGTTGTGGGCGGGATTGGCCGATTACATGCGTACCCATCGCGCCGAATACCTGATGGGCTGCGCCAGCATCAGCATCGCCGACGGCGGCCATGTTGCCGCCAGCCTCTACAACCATCTCAAAACCGACCATCTCAGCCCGATCGAGTGGCGGGTGTTCCCCCGCTACCCGCTGCCCCTGGAGCGTCTCGAACAGAACCTGGCGGTCTCCGCGCCGCCCCTCATCAAGGGCTATCTGCGGGTGGGCGCCTACGTTTGCGGCGATCCAGCCTGGGATCCGGATTTCAACACCGCCGACTTGCTGATGCTGCTGCCCATGTCCCGCATCAGCCCACGCTACGCCCGCCATTTTCTGGGCAAGGCTTGAGCGACGCTCCGCGATTTTCGATTTTTTTCCTCCCTTTCCTCGCCCATGCGGGGATTTTTTTGCGGTTCGTCCCTTACGGCTGGCGTGCTGTGTATTCGAGTACCTTGTTTAAAGCCTCAGGAACCCCATTTAAAATAATACCTTGCATATTCTCCCCAACCCATGCATAGTACCGGCCTGCGATATTCAAGTAGTGTTGTTTGCTGTTCGGTCTAGTACCTGTCTTGTTCCGGTATTCCTCCCTTCATCACCCCTCCGTCTTGAGCTAATTTTTGGGGTAATTCCCTGTATTTTCAAGGATATTTAAATTATGGCAACAGGTACAGTTAAGTGGTTCAACGACTCCAAGGGCTTTGGCTTCATCACTCCCGAAGCTGGCGGTGAAGATCTTTTCGCCCATTTCTCCGCGATCCAGAACCAAGGTTTCAAGACGCTGTTGGAAGGCCAGCGGGTCAGCTTCGACGTTACCACCGGCCCCAAGGGCAAGCAGGCATCGAACATCCGTCCCGCTGAATAAGCATTCCGTACCCCGTCCTCAGCAAGGTCGCGGACACGGACGTCCGTCCGTTCCGCCCTTTCCCGAGGGAAGCCCGTGTATGCGGAGTTTCCCGTCCCAATCTATCCCTAGGAGGCATGCCCATGGCCAAGGAAGAACTTATTGAAATGAGCGGCGTCGTCGACGAAGTGTTGCCCGATTCCCGCTACCGCGTCACGCTCGACAACGGCCACGTTCTCCTGGCGTACTCCGCCGGCAAGATGCGCAAGAACCACATCCGCATCCTGGCGGGCGACAAGGTTTCCCTGGAGCTATCTCCCTACGACCTGACCAAGGGACGCATTACTTTCCGTCATCTCGAAACCCGGGGTTCAACCTTTACGCCGCAACGGCGCCGCTTCTGAGCGTCGCCCTGGTGCTGTAGGGAATCTCCGGCAAGTTGCTGGTGGCACCAGCCGGGAAATCCCTTCCCTTTTCGGTTGCCGGCGCTTGCCCTCCGTTCATCGAAGAGTTTCCGTCCGCCAATCTACTCATTCCCGAACACCTGGCGGTGTTCATCCAGATTCATGCCGCGCCGTTTGGCATGCAGCAGGGCGTCTGCTGCGCTACCGCAGTTAAGCGGGGCGCGGAGATGTAGATTCAACTCAGGTGGAGAATCGAGCGCTGTGGCCCGATTGGGGCGGAACCGCGGCGGTTCGTCTGGGGTGGGCGTAGCCCTTCCGGCGTGGCTGCGCTTGAAGTCGCGGGTTAAGAGTTCAGGCCGACCTGGCCGTTGGCAACCTGCTGGAGGTGGGGCAGATTTTTCAACATGATCGAGTCCTTGTTGCAATCTATCATCCCCTTGTGACGAAATTTGGTGATGATGCGCGAGAGTGTTTCCGGGCTGACGCCGATCCGCGATGCGATGATGTACTTGGGCAGATTGACCCGGATGGTGCTGGAAAAGTCGCTGTATTTGCCTACTTCGATCAAATATTCGGCCACCCGCTGGATGGCTCCCTGAAGGGTAAGTTTGCCGATTTCGTCGATCAGCTTTTTCGAGCGGCGGCTCATTTCGGTGAGCATGCGAAAACACAATTCCGCATTCTGGTGCATCAAGGTCGTGAAGGCTGCGCATTCGAAGGCAATCAACTGGGTCGGTTCGAGCGCGTCGGCATATACCGCGTGTTCTCCGACAAACATCGCGTCTTCCCCGAACAATTGCTTGGCATTGACCAGTTCGACTATCCTTTCCGTGCCGTCCGGCGAACTTTTAAAGAGTTTCATGATGCCGCGATGGATAAGGTAAAAGTATTGGGAGGACTCGCCTTCCGCAAACAATCGTTCCCCGGTGGCCAACTGGATTACCTTGGCGTGTGCGGTAACGTATTCGAAGCTAGGTTCGTCAAGGTGTTCGTACAGATAACTATGGCGAATGTCGGCAAGGTGCTGATTCAACAATGTCATTTTGGATCCTCCAAGGCAGGTCAAAGCCCGGGGGCAATCGGGCGGCTAGGAAAGCCAACCATCGCCCCGGATTCTTTGCATCTATTGCTTACGCTTTTCTGACGCAGGCTATCTTGCGCTTATCGCGTAGGAATAAATATCAGCGAAGACTGATTTTGAGTGTAGGAATAGAAGGCGGAAAAACGGAGATGGGTAGGACGATTCCTACCCCCGCCGAGGCAATGCACTCAGGCTTGTTTCGACTGGCCGGGATGACTTGATTGGGGCAGAAACCGCTTGTCGATGCGGGCTGGTAGTCAGTCACGTTGAAACGGCGGTTATCGGTAGGAGCCTGCCACGCAGGCGAGCGGTGTCGCCGGCAGGAACATTGCGACAAATTGCGACACCGCATCGCGGGCGCGGCCCGCTATCAACCTTTCGTTTCATGTTGACTGACTGCTAGCCGTTTCCCTCATCGACCAGGTGGTGACGGATCGCGTAATGGATGAGCTCGGCGACGTTGGCGAGATTCATTTTTTGCATCAGCCGGGTTTTGTGGGTGCTGACGGTCTTGACGCTCAGGTTGAGCTCGCCGGCGATATCCGAGACGCTCTTGCCGCCGGCCAGGTGATGGAATATCTGGTATTCCCGGTCGGACAACTGGGCATGGGATGCCGCCTCGGGGGCGCCGGTGAGCACTTCGGCGGCCAGGTTTTCGGCGACGGCGTGGCTCATGAACAGGCCGCCGCCGGCCACTTTACGGATGGCTTGCGCCAATTGGGTTTCCGCGTTGTCCTTGCATAGGTAACCGGAAGCACCCGCCTTGAGGGTGCGCACCGCATAGATGTCTTCGGTGTACATGCTCAGGATCAGAATCGGCAGCTTGGGCTTTTCAACCTTGAGTTGCTTGATTAACTCGATGCCGCTTTTGCCGGGCATGGACATGTCGAGCACCACGACGTCCCAGTTTTCCGCGTGAAGCTTGGCGAGAGCCTCGGCGCCATTGCGCGCTTCTCCGGTCACCTCGATATCGGAATGCTCGGAGAGGATATGTTTCACCCCTTCACGCAAAATGGCGTGATCGTCGACAATTAACACTCGGATGGTCATGTTGGGTTCACGTCTCCTTTCTTGGGGAATTGGACTCGAATTCGGGTGCCCGCGCCCGGCGTGCTTTCGATCTCGAAAGTGCCGCCGAACATCTTGGCCCTTTCGCGCATGCCGAGCAAGCCGAAGGTTTTTTTCCCGGTGGGCGGCGCCAGTCCGCATCCGTCATCCTCCACGGACAAATGGATGGCATCGTGTTCCTCGGCAATCCGCACTGCCGCGTTGCGTGCCGAGGCATGGCGTGCCACGTTGGTAAGCGCTTCCTGTACCAGGCGGAATAGTGCAGTCGCGAGCTGGTCTTCGATCTCGAATTCCTCGCGGTTTAACCAGAGTTGGCAGGGAATGCCGGTGCGTTCGCTGAATTTTGCCACGTAGTGCTGAATGGCGGCTGCCAACCCGAGTTGATCCAGCATGCCCGGGCGCAGATCCTCGGATATGCGGCGCACCGCGTCCAGCGTTTTCACCACCAGGTTGTAGGCGGCTGCCAGCTTGTCCACGGTACGTGAGTCCTCGCTGCCGCATTTGCCGCGTAGCCACGCCAGGTCGATACGCAAGGCGGTCAGGGCTTGTCCCAGTTCGTCGTGGATTTCGCGGGCGATACGGGTGCGCTCCTCCTCGCGCACCGTTTGCAGGAACTCGGTGAGCTCCTGGAGTTGCAGCCAGGAAGCGTGCAATTTCTCTTCAGCCTGGCGGTGGTCGGCGGTACGTTCGCGCACTCTTTTTTCCAGGCCCGCCTGTAGGCGGCGCAACTCGATGTGAGTATGCACTCGCGCCAGAACCTCGTCGGGATGGAAGGGTTTTTCGATGTAGTCGACGGCGCCCAGCTTGAAACCGGCGACCTTGTCGCCCGGCTCGTGAAGTGCCGAGAGGAAGATCACCGGCACCTCGCGGGTGCGGGGATCGGCTTTGAGTCGCTTGCACACTTCGTAGCCATCGATGCCGGGCATGCGGATGTCCAGCAGCACCAAATCGGGAGGACGCTCCCCCGCCGACAGAAGCGCCATTTCCCCGTCCTGGGCCTGGCGCACGCCATAGCCCGCCTGGGTGAGAAGCTCGGAGAGCAGTTGCAGGGAAGCGGGCGTATCTTCGACGATGAGGATTTCGCCTGGTGGGTTCAGGTTTTCAACGAGTTCCATCGGTTTACTCCAGGGCAACGATGCCGAGCAACTGCCACAAGCGGCGATACTGCATGGTCTTGGTCAGCTCGGACAAGCGTGCTGCCAGTTCGGGGTTTTCCTCGCGGATCAGCGCGAGTTCCGCAGCGATTTTCGCCGGGTTGAGTTCGCGCACGACATGGGTGAATCTGCGGCGCGCCTCGGCGGAAAGGCCGTCCAGGTCGGCGGGGGTCAGTCCGGCTTCGGGAGGACTCCCTTCGCCGGTTGAGGTCTCTTCGCGCAGGAAGCTTATGCCGAGCTGACTTTCCAGCACGGCGCACAGTTCGTCTTTCCTGATCGGTTTACGCAGGAAATCGTCGGCCCCCGCGGCCAGCGCTTCGTGGCGGTTCTCCTCGAAGGCGTAGGCGGTGAGTATCACCACCTTGGGCTGTCCTTCGGGGCGTCGGGAACGCAAGCGCCGCGTCGCTTCCAGGCCGTCCATCCGCGGCATGTGCCAGTCCATAAGGATCATGTCGGGCTTGAACGCCGCGACCTGCGCCTCGACCTGAACGCCGTCCTCGGCTTCCGCGACCACAAAGCCATAAGGTTCCAGCAAGTCGCGGAACAACATGCGCGCTTCCGGAATGTCGTCGACCACCAGAATCCGCCGCCCACGGTCTTCCTCTGCAAGCCGTATCGCCCGGCCCGGCGAATATTGCGGCGCCACGCCGGTTTCGCCGGTTCGCAAGTCCAGCGTAAAGCTGAAGTTGGAGCCGGCTCCCGGTGTGGATTCAACCGACAATTCGCCGCCCATCATCTGCAGATACTGACGGCTGATGGTCAGCCCCAGTCCGGTACCGGTCATGTTCGACAAGGGCGACCCGGCTTGTTCGAAGGGTTCGAAAATGCGCTCGATATCTTCAGGAGAGATGCCGATGCCGGTATCGCTCACCGTGAATTTCATCCGTGCCGTATCGTTTTCCAGCACGGCGGTGTCCACTTTGAGGAGCACCCCGCCGTGGCGGGTAAACTTGACTGCGTTGGACAGCAAGTTGAGCAACACCTGGCGCAGTTTGACGGCATCCAGCCAAGCGCTCGCCGGTAAATCGGGTACCTTGAGGGTCAGCGTCAGCCCGGCCTGCTGGGCGCGTACCCGCATCATATCGGTGACTTCGTGCAACAATTCGGCAGGGCTGGTTTCTTCCTCCACCAAGCTTACCTTGCCCGATTCGATCTTGGAGAGTTCCAGCACATCGTTGATCAGGGTGAGTAGATGATTGCCCGAGCGGTTGATGATCTCGACATTGCGCTGCTGGGTTTCGGACAGGCTGGGCTCCTTGTCCATCAACTGGGAAAAGCCGATCACGGCGTTCAAAGGGGTCCGCAGTTCGTGGCTCATGTTGGCGAGAAAGATCGATTTGGAGCGGTTGGCGGCCTCGGCTTGATCGCGGGCAACCGTCAATTCCTCGGTGCGTTGGCGCACCAGTTCCTCCAAGTGTTCCCGGTATTTTTTCAGTTCGTCGTCGGTCCGCTTGCGCTCGGTGATGTCTGAAAAAATCGAAATGTAGCGGCGGATTTGCCCATCGTGGCCGCGCAACGCGCGAATCGAGATTTCCTCGGGAAACACCTCGCCGGACTTGCGGCGGTTCCATAATTCACCCCGCCAGTAACCGACGTTTTTCAACTGCTGCCACAACTGGCCATAGGCAGCGGCGTCGTGGCGCCCGGATTTGAGGATGCGTGGATTCCTGCCGATCACTTCGTCGCGGAGATAGCCGTAAATCGTGCAGAAAGCATCGTTGACCCACAAAATGGTGCCCTCCGCATCGGTAATCAAGGCGCCTTCCGCCATGGCGGAAAAGGCCAGTTCGTTCTCGCGGCGCACATCGCTCTGGCGCTCCTGTTCCGCGGCATGGCGCCGCGCGAAATAGCCGAAAGCCGAAATGGTGCCCAGGCCGAGCAGCCAGATGGCGATATGCCACTGCTGAATCGAGCGCCACGCCGGCTCCTGAGCCGTCCGGTAGGCATTGAGGTCGACCGAGATGGCTGCGCCGCCCCGCAAGCCGCCCACCGGGACGAGGGTGTCGCGATGGCACTCCAGGCATTCGTCTTCCATGCGCATCGGGATCATGACGCGCATCAAACCGTGCCCGCCTTTCTTCGGCACCGCCTCGGTGGCGATTTCGGCACCCTTTTCGAGGGATTTGAGAGCCTTCTCCTCCCAGTCGTCGGGCGCGTTGTTGCGGTTGCGCAATTGCTTGGAGGTGAGCCTTTCCTTGATGCCGTATTCCTTGTTGCTGACCTCCTGAATGGCTTGGAGAATATGGATGGGGGTGAGCGCAACGAGCTTGAAGGGTTCGCCGCTGGCCTTCACCCCCGCCACGTGGTCCTGTTCTTCCAGGGTGTCGATCCTGGGCAGGCGATTCGCTTCGATATAAACACCGCCGACGGAAGCCGCCCACTTGCGTATCGCCATGTCCTTTTTCAGGTTGGTCGTCGCATCGATTTTTGCCATTGATTCGGCGGTGTGATTCAGTTGGCCGCGCTGCGACCACAGCGAAACCGCGACCACCAAGGTCCAAATAAGCGAGGCGAGAAATACGGTTACCCGGTTGCCGAAAAAAGGGGACTTCATCGAGGTTTTCACATCGTGCTTTCTAGAATCCAGTAATGCCGACCTGCCAACCTAAGCATGGAGCTTGGTATTTTTGGCCAATTCAACGCCGCAGACAAGCGTCTCCCCGGAGGCGGAACAATTTACCCGATTTCGGGGTTCTTGGCGTAACGAGAAGGAGGGGTGGCGGATTTTCTAGGCCGCTTAAGGGCGGGTTGAAGGGATGCGCAAGCGCATCCCGCAGGTCGAATCGCGGCAAATCGCAAACTTTGGGTGTTTTCTGGCGCAGAGCGGAAAGGATCTTGATCGGTCGCAATCCGGCCATGCGGCTTGCGGAGAATCGATGTGGTCGGTGTTGAATGGTTTGGTCGGGGTGAGAGGATTCGAACCTCCGGCCTCTACGTCCCGAACGTAGCGCTCTACCAGGCTAAGCTACACCCCGAATTGGTACTTCTGAAACTGCTAGAAACTTCGCGTGACTGCAAAGTCCGACAATTGTAGCAAAGATTCCTTGTGATTTGAAGGTGGCAGGTGAGAAATAGCCGCGCAGGCGATATCCGCTTCGCGGCGAGCCTGTTGTCGAACATAGTCCAGCGCCCCGGTTTCGCGGATGGCTCGCATGACTTCCTGGAGGTCGTCCAATCCGCCTTCTTCGATGGCTTTTCGTACTACGCCGGCTTGTTCGGCATTGCCGTGCTGTATGGCGTAGATGAGGGGCAGGGTGGGCTTCCCTTCGGCGAGGTCGTCACCGACGTTTTTGCCGGTTTCGGCGTGGTCGCCGGAATAGTCGAGCACGTCGTCGATCAACTGGAAGGCAGTGCCCAGCCGCATCCCATAGATCGCCATGGCATCTTCGTCGGCGCGGGTGGCGTTGCCTAGAATCGCCCCCAGGCGGGTGGCGGCCTCGAACAATTTGGCGGTCTTGTAGTGGATGACTTGCAGGTAACGAGTTTCGTCGATGTCGGCGTCGTGGCAGTTGAGGAGTTGCAGGACTTCCCCTTCGGCGATGGTGTTGGTGGCATCGGCCATCACTTCCATGACGCGCAGGCTGTTGGCGCCCATCATCATCTGGAAGGCGCGCGAATAGAGGAAATCGCCGACCAGCACGCTGGCGGCGTTGCCGAACAGGGTGTTGGCGGTGGGTTGCCCACGGCGCAAGGCGGATTCGTCGACCACGTCGTCGTGCAATAACGTGGCGGTATGGATGAATTCCACTACCGCCGCCAGTTCGTGCTGTTGTTCGCCGCGATGGCCGAATGCCCCGGCTGAAAGCAGCACTAACGCGGGGCGCAGGCGCTTGCCACCGTTGCCGATGATGTATTCCGCCACTTGGTTGATCAGCGCCACGTCCGAATGCAGGCGCCGCCGAATGACCTCGTCAACGGCACGCATGTCCTGCTCGATGGGGGCACGAATGTTTTCTATAGACACGAAAAGCCCGACTTGAACAAAAGTCACGATGTTAGGAAGGAGTGCGGCGGGGTGTCAAGCCTTTTGCTCGCAGGGGATATCCTGTCGATTGATTTATCGGGAAAATTGTTTTGACCGGCGACGGATGTTTGGGTACAATTCGCACCCCTTTAAGTTGTTTATGTAAATGGAGCTTAACATGTACGCGGTCATAAAAACCGGTGGGAAGCAGTATCGTGTGATCCCCGGCGAAAAATTGAAAATAGAACAGATACCGGCAGACATCGGCAGCGAAATCGTTATCGACCAGGTTTTGATGGTTTCGGACGGCGATGCGCTGAAGGTTGGTGCCCCTCTGGTGGCGGGTGCCACGGTCAAGGCTACTGTGATTGCTCACGGTCGCGGCGAGAAGGTGAAAATCTTCAAGATGCGTCGTCGTAAGCACTATCGCAAAACCCAGGGTCATCGTCAGAATTTCACCGAAATCCGCATCGAAACGATCGCGGGTTAAGGTCAGGCAAGGAGCTTATCCATGGCACATAAAAAAGCAGGTGGCAGTTCACGCAACGGCCGCGACTCGGAATCGAAACGCCTCGGCGTAAAACGCTACGGCGGCGAACTGATCTCCGCTGGGAGCATCATCGTGCGTCAGCGCGGCACCCGGATGTATGCCGGTGACAACGTTGGCATGGGCAAGGATCACACTTTGTTCGCCAAGATCGAAGGCACGGTTGCTTTTTCCGTTAAAGGCCCGAACAGGCACAAGGTAGTCAGCATCATTCCCGCTGCTTAATACGGCTGGTTTGCTGATTACTTAGCCCTATCGAACGATAGGGCTTTTTATTTTTTACACGATATGAAATTCATCGACGAAGCCAAGATTCAGGTCCACGCCGGCAACGGTGGCAACGGTGTTGCCAGTTTCCGTCGCGAGAAATACATTCCCAAGGGTGGCCCTGATGGCGGCGATGGCGGGCGTGGCGGCAGCATTTACGCGGTCGCTGACCGCAATATCAATACCCTGATCGATTACCGCTATGCGCGCATCCACCGCGCCGAGCGCGGCGAGAACGGGCGCGGTAGCGACTGCTACGGCAAGGGCGGCGAGGATCTGACCTTGCGCGTCCCGGTCGGCACGGTGATTACCGATGCCGCCACCGACCAGGTTATCGCCGATCTGGCGAAGGATGGTCAGATGGCGCTGATCGCCAAGGGCGGCCAGGGCGGCTTGGGCAACCTGCATTTCAAGTCCAGCACCAACCGTGCGCCGCGCCAATGCACGTCAGGCACGCCGGGCGAGGAAAAGGAATTGCGCCTGGAATTGAAGGTGCTGGCCGACGTCGGCCTGCTGGGGATGCCCAATGCCGGAAAATCGACCTTCATCCGCTCGGTTTCGGCAGCCAAGCCCAAGGTGGCGGATTATCCCTTCACCACTCTCCATCCCAATCTCGGGGTGGTGCGCGTCGATCACGACCGTAGTTTCGTGATCGCCGACATTCCCGGCCTGATCGAAGGTGCTGCCGAAGGCGCGGGGCTGGGGCACCAGTTTTTGCGCCATCTGGCGCGCACCCGCTTGCTTCTGCATATTGTCGATATCGCGCCCTTCAACGAAGAGGTCAATCCCGTCGACGAGGCCCGTGCCATCGTCGAGGAGTTGCGCAAGTACGATGAAGGTCTTTATCACAAAGAGCGCTGGCTGGTCCTCAACAAGATGGACATGGTTTCCGAGGAACAGCGTGCCGCGCTACGCGATGCGTTTTTGCAGGAATTCGGCTGGAGCGGCAGGAGTTTCATCATTTCCGCGCTGAACGGCGAAGGCTGCAAGGAACTGACCTACGCCATCATGGCTTACCTGGATGAAAACCGTCTTGCTGCCGACGACGTTGAAGACGAACCAGGGGTTGCAGAAGAAGTCACTGAAGAAAGCCAGGTAGAACCCGAAAACACTACGGATTGACTCATGGAATCCATACTCGCTAAATCCAAGCGTCTGGTCGTAAAGGTCGGCAGCAGCCTCGTTACCAATAGCGGGGCGGGCCTCGATCACGAGGCCATCGCCAACTGGGCGCAGCAGATCGCCCGTCTCAAGGAAATGGGCCGCGAAGTGGTACTGGTTTCCTCCGGCGCCGTTGCCGAAGGGATGTTGCGCCTGGGCTGGAAAAAACGTCCTCATGCCGTCCACGAATTGCAGGCGGCTGCCGCCGTCGGGCAGATGGGGCTGGTGCAGGTTTATGAAACCTGTTTCCGCAAACACGGCTTGCATACCGCACAAATTCTCCTGACCCACGACGACCTGGCCGACCGCAAGCGCTACCTGAATGCGCGCACCACCTTGCGTACCCTGCTGGAACTCAATGTCATCCCGATCATCAACGAAAACGACACGGTGGTGACCGACGAAATCCGTTTCGGCGACAACGATACCCTGGGGGCGCTGGTCACCAACCTGATCGAAGCCGACGCGCTGGTCATTCTTACCGACCAGAAGGGGCTATTCTCGGCCGATCCGCGTAAAGACCCGAGCGCCGTCCTGATTGCCGAAGCGATTGCAGGCGACCCGGAACTGGAAAAAATGGCTGGCGGCGCGGGCAGCGACATTGGACGCGGCGGGATGCTCACCAAGATTCTCGCCGCCAAGCGCGCCGCCCGCAGCGGCGCCCACACCATCATCGCCTGGGGGCGCGAGGAGCAGGCTCTGGTGCGCCTCGCCGAGGGCGTACCCATCGGCACTCAGTTGAGCGCCGGGCAAATGTCCACGGCGGCACGCAAGCAATGGCTGGCCGATCATCTCCAGGTGCGCGGCACCCTGACGCTGGACGACGGCGCGGTACGGGTGCTGCGCGAAGGCGGCAAAAGCCTGCTGCCCATCGGCATCACCGCCTGTGCCGGAAATTTCGGGCGCGGCGAAGTGGTGACCTGCCTGGATGGGCAGGGTCGCGAAATCGCCCGGGGGCTGGTCAACTACGGCGCCGAGGAAGCGCAGAAAATCCTGCGCCATCCGAGTGCCGAGATCGAAACCATTCTCGGCTATGTCGACGAGCCGGAAATGATCCACCGCGACAACCTCGCTTTGCTGTAGCGCGGGCGGCGGACGCCGGGGCGCTTGGCGTTGAGAAAATCGTTAATTCCAGTGAGTGCATCATCATGGCAAAGAAATGTTTGGCCGCATGGGCCGGGCTGATTTTTCTGATGGCGGCGAATGCGCAGGCCGCACCCAACCTCAAGGAGGGGCTGTGGGAAATTACCGGGCGGCTGGACATGCCGGGAATGCCGGGAATGCCGGCCGGGATGCCGCCCGCCAAACATACCCAATGCCTGAGCAGCAAGGACGCGGTGCCGCACAAGCCGGAGAAGGAGCAGGACTGCAAGGTCGCCAGCCTGAAGCAGGATGGCGACGGCGTTTCCTGGGCGATTCAGTGCCGTTCGGCGGAAGGTGTGCTGGAGAGCAGCGGCAAGGTCACCTACTGGGGCGAAAGCATGGAAGGCGTCATGACCATGAACGTCAAGGACGGCACCAGCAAGGAAGTGATGAAGATGGCTTACCGCATCAGCGGCAAGCGCGTCGGAGATTGCCGGCCCTGAAGACTGGGCGCGCTTAGCGCAAGCGCTCGCGGCGAAAAGCCTCGACGGCTTGCTGGGGGCTGGTCACGATGAGTCCGTCAGGGCAGAAAAAATCGTCGTACAGCACATGGTGATAGCGGTTGCGAGCCTCGTGGCGAATCGGTTCCCAGCGCGGATTGCGCGCCCTTACCCAGGTACCGTCGGGGCGACCGATGGCATAGAGTTTCCGTTCCCTCGAAGCGCAACGCATCCCTTCGAAAGTCAGATTGGCGGAACCGCTCGACGATTCAATCAGCAGCACGTAGCGCAACACGCCGTCCTGGCCGACGTTGAGGGAGGAGCCATCGACAAAAAATTGATTGTCGGTGGCTGAACTGACGAAGAACTTCAACAGGTTTTCTTCCTTCGGCACAGGAGGCAGTTGCTCCTGAATTTCCACCCAGGGTTTTTCGTTGTCGAAATCCTGCTCGAAGCGTCCCGATTTTTCCTTTCCCCATTCCCCGGCCTGTACCGCCAAGGGTGCCAGCAGCAAGCACAGCCATAGTATTTTCATGTCAGTCTTCCAGGTTATCCAGCGCCCGCTGGAATTGGTTGGCATGGGCGCGCTCGGCACGGGCCAGGGTTTCAAACCAGGCGGCGATTTCCAGATAACCTTCCTCGCGGGCGGCTTTCGACATGGTCACGTACATCTCGCCGGATTCCAGGTGTTCGCTGGCGATCGCCGACAGCAGGTTGTCGCGGGTGGCGCCGAACGGCAGATCGGTGACCGGATCTCCGCAAGCCTCCAGATATTCGAGGTGACCGTGGGCATGGCCGGTTTCCCCATCCGCCGTGGCGCGGAACAGCGACGCCACCTGGCTGTATCCTTCGACATCGGCTTTGGCGGCGAAATACAGATAGCGGCGATTGGCTTGCGCCTCCAAGGCAAACGCCGTTTTCAGATTGGCGTGGGTTTGCGAGCCCTTGCGGAGCGCTACGGGTTTGTTCATAAGTAAGTATCAGGAGCCGAGTTGGCCATGAATCTCCGCGAAGGTCCGGACGATTTCGTGGGTTTCGAGTTGTACGCCGAGTTGGCGGGCGATTTGGGTCAGGGAGAAAATCCCCCGCACTTTCTGGAGATCCGCGTCACGGTCGACCACCAGGGCATGCTGGCGCCCACTGCGCTCCAGCGTGGCGACCAGGTTGCCAACCTTGGCGGCGCTGACATCTTCCATGCTCAGGACTTCCAGCTTCTCGCGGGGAGTCATGATGTCCTTGACCAGGATGTCTTCGCGCTTGCCGCCATGCTTCTGGATGAACTGCATGGGCTTCTCGCCGAGGATATCGGTAGCGGTAATCAGGCCGACCACGCAGTTGTGATCGTCGATCACCAACAGCAGGCGCACCCCATGCTTGATCATGCGCTGCTTGGCGGTGTCGATGTTGCGCTCGGCGGGAATGAACACCGCCATGATTTTTTTCAGGTCGGTCATGACATCGACCGCCGCCGAGGCCAGCGTCACTTTCTCCGGCATGATCTGGGCGGGTTGATGGAACGACGTGGCGCTGCTCAGATTGCTGGTCTTGAGGGGTGTGTATTGTTGTTGCATGGTGAATCTCCAGGCCTATAAATTAATTTTTTGCGGGCATTAAGAGGGTTTTCAAGTTCTGCGTTTGTTGATTATAATGGACACGCAAGTCTTGAATTAGGGACCATGCAAAAATTTTTCTCAATCAGGAGGGAATTATGTTGAACGTATTATTGGGGTCGCCAACGGGTATCATGTCCATCATCACGATCGTCGGTTCCATCGTCGCCGTGGCTGGCTGGACGCTCTACATGTTCAGTAAGCACAAAGACAACAAATAACCCACCCGGGGTTATTTGTTGTTTCCCTTGTTGAGGTATAGCGCCAGTTCATTCAAAGCCTGGCGGTATACCTCGCGTTTGAATTCGATGACGGATTCGAGCGGAACCCAGTAGCTATGCCAACGCCACGCGTCGAATTCGGGATGATCGCTGGCCCGCAGTGAGACGTCGCTATCGCGACCGACCAGGCGCAGCAGAAACCAGATCTGTTTCTGTCCCTTGTAGCTTCCCCGCCATTCCCGCTTAACCCAATGCTGGGGCACGTCGTAACGCAGCCAGTCCTTGGTCCGCCCGAGAATCCGGACGTGCTGCGGCAGCAGGCCCACCTCTTCAGCGAGTTCCCGATACATTGCCTGCTCCGGCGTTTCTCCGGATTTAATACCCCCCTGCGGAAACTGCCAGGAGTGTTCCTTGATGCGCTTGCCCCAGAAAACGTCATTTTTTGCGTTGCAAATAATGATGCCGACATTGGGGCGATAACCGTCTCGGTCGATCACCTCAACCACCTCGAAATTCGTTAAGTTGGTGCAATTTTTTCACATTTCGGGCGGCTTGGCTACTTGACCGGCCAAGCGGGGACTTGCGGAAGCCTCCAAATGTCGCGGTTGTAGTCGAGGATGGTGCGGTCGCTGGAAAATTTCCCGCTGGCCGCAGTGTTGAGGATGCTCATCCGCGTCCAGCTATCCCGGTCACGATAAGTCTGCGCGACGCGCTGCTGCGCTTCGATGTAGGAGCGGAAATCGGCGGCGGTCATCCACGGGTCGTAGGGGTTGGAGACGGCCTGCACGATGGGTTCGAAGATGCCCGGTTCGAACAGGCTGAAATGCCCGGCGGAGATCAGGCGCAAGACGCGTGTCAGATCTTCGTCGGCGGCGATGATCGCATCCGGGTCGTAGCTGCTGCGCTGGGATTCGACCTCCTCGGCGGTAAGGCCGAACAGGAAGAAGTTGTCGGCACCGGCTTCCTCGCGGATTTCGATGTTGGCGCCGTCGAGGGTGCCGATGGTGAGGGCGCCGTTCATCATGAACTTCATGTTGCCGGTACCCGAGGCTTCCTTGCCGGCGGTGGAAATTTGTTCGGAAAGGTCGGTGCCGGCGCAGATCACTTCCATTGCCGAAACCCGGTAATCGGGGAGGAAGGCCAGCTTGAGCAGGCCGTCGGTGGCGGGGTCTTCGTGGATGACGCGGGCCACCGAGCAGGCCAGCTTGATGATGCGCTTGGCCATCTGGTAGCCGGGCGCTGCCTTGCCCCCGATCAGCACGCAGCGGGGCGTCCAGTTCGCGGTATCGCCGCGCTTGATGCGATCGTAGAGGTGGATGACGTGGAGCAGGTTGAGGAGTTGCCGCTTGTATTCGTGGATGCGTTTGACCTGCACGTCGAACAAGGCCCCGCTGGCGAAGCGGATGCCGCAATCGCGTTCCACCATTTTTGCCAAATCTTCCTTGTTGGCCAGCTTGATGGCGTGCCATTCGGCGCGGAAGGCGGGGTTGTCGGCGTGCGGGGCGAGCCGCTGCAACTGGTCAAGGGCGGTGATCCAGCCGTCGCCGATGGTGCGGGTGATCAACGCGGCGAGGCGGGGATTGCTCCATGCCAGCCAGCGGCGCGGGGTGACGCCGTTGGTCTTGTTGTTGAACTTGGTGGGGAACAGTTCGAAAAAGTCGTGGAACAAGTGCTTTTGCAAAAGCTGGGAATGCAATTCCGCGACGCCGTTCACCGAGCAACCGGCGACCACTGCCAGATAAGCCATGCGGATCTGCGGGTCGTCGCCTTCCTCGATGATCGACATGCGCCGTTGGCGGTCGATGTCGCCCGGCCAGCGTAGCGCCACTTCGGTGATGAAGCGCGCGTTGATCTCGCGGATGATCTCCAGGAGGCGCGGCAGGAGCCGCCCGAACATGCGTACCGGCCAGCGTTCCAGGGCTTCCGGGAGCAGGGTGTGATTAGTGTAGGCGACGGTGTGGCGGGTGATGTTCCAGGCTTGATCCCAGGTCAGGCGGTGCTCGTCCATCAGCAGGCGCATCAGTTCAGGAACGGCGCAGGTGGGGTGGGTATCGTTGAGCTGGAAGCAGTTCTTGTCGGCGAACTGGCTGAAGTTGCCGCCATGCACCGCAGTCCAGTTGCGCAGCACGTCCTGAAGGCTGGCCGAGGCGAGGAAATACTGTTGGCGCAGCCGCAGTTCCTTGCCGTTTTCGCTGGAGTCGTTGGGATAGAGCACCATGGTGATGTGCTCGGCAGCGTTCTTCGCCGCCACTGCTTCGGTGTAACTGCCGGCATTGAATTCGTTGAGGTTGAATTCGTCGGTGGCGGCGGCCTTCCACAGGCGCAGGGTGTTGACCGTGCCATTACGGTAGCCCGGAATGGGGATGTCGTAAGGTACCGCCATCACATCCGAGGAATCCACCCAGCGCACATGCAGGCGACCGTCGCCGTCGTGGAAATATTCGCTGCGTCCGCCGAACTGCACCCGCAGGGTGTGCTCGGGACGCTCGATTTCCCAGGGGTTGCCGTCGCGCAGCCAGTGGTCGGGTTCTTCGAGTTGGGCGCAGTTTTCGATTTTCTGACGGAACATCCCGTATTCGTAACGGATGCCGTAACCCATCACCGGCAGTTGCAGGGTCGCGCAGCTATCCAAGAAACACGCGGCGAGCCGCCCCAGGCCGCCGTTACCCAGGCCGGCGTCGTTTTCCTGGTCGGCGATTTCTTCCAGCACCAAGCCGAGGTTGCGCAATGCTTCGCTGGTCGCCGTGTCGACGTCCAAGTTCAGCATGGCGTTGCCCAGCGTTCGCCCCATCAGGAACTCCAGGGACAGATAGTAGGTGCGTTTGCAGTTCAGTTCCTCATAGGCGTACTGGGTGTTCTTCCAGCGCTCCACCAAGCGGTCGCGTAGCGACAGGGCCAGCGAGGTGTAGACGTGGTAGGCGGCTAGGCACATTTTGTCGCGGCCCAGGGTGTGGCTGAAATAGCGGCGGAAATCATTGACGATGCTGGTGGCGTCCATGCCCAATGCGGGCAGGTCGGCAATGCCCGCTACTGGCTTGCTGATGATGAGCGGATTGGTGTGCATTTTTAACGAGGCTCCCTGAAGTTCCGAATGGTGATTTCCCCCGAATGTACCGAGAAAAGGGGTAGGGCGCAAAGAAAAGTTTGTGGCCGGGGGCGGATTTCAGGCGTTTTGCCCGGCCAGATAGTGGCCGAGGGCAGTGTCCATGGTGGTGATGTGGTTGATTAGCCAGTTTTTCAGGAAATCCACCAGTTCTTGCGAGAAGACCGATGCGCCTTCGTCGAGGCGCTGGAGCAGGTCGGCCATCTGCTTTTCCAGTTCCTGGTGTGCCAAACAGTGATTGGGGGCGTCGGGATAGCCGCTCTCCGCCATCAGTGCTTCCTCGTGGCGGAAGTGGGTTGCCGTATGCCGGGCGATGCGTTGGAAAGCCGAATGGATCAGGCTGAGGCTGCTACCGCTGACGAGGTACTCATGGAGTTCGTTGAGCAGGGCGACCAGCCGTTTATGGTCGGCGTCGATAGGCCGGAATCCGATTTCCAGCGATTCGTTCCAGTCGATCAGTGGCATGTTGAAACTCGCTTTCAATCATGTGGCGAACGCGGCAGGACCAGCCTGAATTCGGCGCCGCCCGCGATATTGGTGGCTTCGATGCTGCCGTCCATGTGGTTCATTATCATACGCGCCATGTACAGCCCGATACCGGTGCCTTTTTCCTTGGTGGTGAAATAAGGCTCGAAGATATGCGGCAGCGTCTGCGGAGGAATACCCCCGGCATTGTCGGTGAGGATCAGCCACGCGCGTTTTTCGTCCTGTCCCAGGGAAATTGCTATTTTACCGGGAATGGCGCTCTTTTCCAGGATGGCATCCTTGGCGTTGCTCAAGGTGTTGAGCAATACCTGGGAAAACTCGTTGGCGTGCCCAAACGCCTGGATTTCCGCCGTTGCCTCGAAGCTGATCTCGATCTGGTTGTGGACGAAGCTGGTATGCACCAGCTTGAGCGCTTCTTCGACGGCCTGGTTGAGGCTGAACGGCTGCGCCTGTTTGTTGGGCCTGAAGAAATTGCGGAAGTCGTCGATGGTGCAGGACATCTTGTTGATAAGGCGTTCCGCCTCGTGCATCGATTGGTCGAGGCGCTCGCGGGTCAGATCGCCGAATGCGAAGTCATCCTTGAGGTTGGTGTGCAGCAGCGCCAGGGCGTTGAGCGGCTGCCGCCATTGATGGCCGATGTTGCCGATCATTTCGCCCATCGCCGCCATGCGCGATTGCTGGATGAGGATTTGCTGGTTTTCGTGGAAGGCGGTGATGTCGGTATTGCTGCCGCGCACCCCGAGGAATCTGTTGATCCGGTCGTCGAAAATCGGGCGGCAGGTGTGGCTGATGTAGCGTGTTTCCCCGTGCTTGGCGATGATGCGGAATTCCAGGGGGCGCGGATGACCGTTCTGGTCGGCTTCGTGAACGTGGTTCAGCCAGTGGTCGCGGTCATCGGGGTGGATGATTTCGTTGAACAGGCCGGGATCAGCGTAGAACGCTTCCGCCGGATATCCCGAAACCTGCGCGCAGGCCGGTGAAACGTAGCGGATGCTGCCGTCCGGGTTGCGCCAGAATATCCATTCGGTGGCGAAATCCGCCACGGTCTGGAAAAGATGCTGTTTTTCCTCCAGTTCGCTACGGGTGCGCAGGCTTTCGCGGGCGCGTAGCGCCGCCAATCCGTAAACCCAAAAGATTCCCGCCAGCACCAGCGCCCAGATGGCGAGGTGGCTCATCGCCATCATGCGCAGGGAAAAATGTTTGCCCTGTTCGAGGCGGGTCAGGGGAATCATGGCACTGAGCCCGCCGCGCACGTCGCCCAATTCGTAACCTTGTTCGGCATGGCATTTCAGACAGGGTTTCTCGACCAGCAGCGGGCGGATCAGGGCGTAATGGGCGACGCCGTCGATTTCGATGATTTCCGCCGCTTCCTTGGCGCCCTTCTCGAAGGTGCGCAATGCCCGCTCTTCCCAGGGAGCGGGGCGGTTGTTGGGGTTGAGGGGGTTGAGGCTGGTGAGGTGGCCGCGGATGCCATAGCGCTCGGTGTAAAGCTCGAACAGTTGACGGGTCACGTATGCCGGGTTCATCAGGGTGAGGGTTTCACCGCCAGTCGTGGTCAGGTCGCGTTTGGGATGGCCTTTGAGGTAGGGATTAGGCGGCGTATTAGCGTCGGGAAACACGTACACGCCGCCATGCGAGGCCAGCCAGGAGCGAAAAGACAGATCTTTGAGTATCAGGCTTTCCGCCTGGGTATGAGCCAGTTCCAGAACTTCCTTTTCCTGGTGTCGGGCGTTCCACAGGTACGCCGCGAGGATGAAAATGCTCCAGAGGATTGCCACGACCAGATAATTTCGCCGGAGAGCGGCGATTTCCTGGCGTTCCCGGGTGGGGGCAGAAGGTTCTAGCATGGGGAAAAAGGGTGGCGGTTGCGAGCCAGGATCATAGCACTCGAAAGAGAGATTTAGACATCATCTATTCTTTTGAGGTTATTGAAGTGATTTATAATTTGCGCAAAATCATAGATTTTGCCGAAAGAGGTTTTAACCTAAAAAAATCATGGACCGCAAAGGCGCGAAGGCGCAAATAAATCAGGAAGATGGCGTATCGAGCTGAGCCACCCAAAGTGTGAGAAGGCCATCCTTCCCGCCAGGCGTTGCAATCCTCCGTTTCCCTTTGCGTAATCTTGGCGCCTTAGCGCCTCTGCGGTTTGCGACTGAGGTTTAAACCAGCAAACGCTTGTCGGTGTAAACGTTGAGGTCGTGCAGGCGGTCCACGAAACGCAGGAAATCCAGGTCATAGCGGGTCTGCAGTTGGCGGGCGCGCTCCCGCAGGCTCTCCCAGGTCGGGCTGTTCTGGTTGCAGGCAAAACCGAAGACGATGATGTTGCCGTGTTTTTCGCTGGGCAGACTCAGGACCAGACCGTCGAAGCTGTCGGATATGCGTTGCAGATAGGTGGGGAAATTCGGGTCGCTGCCCCACAGGTTGATGGCGAAAACCCCGTTGGGACGGAGCGCGCGCCGGCAGTCGCTGAAAAAGAGTTGAGTGGAAAGCGGCTCGGCGAGGGTAATTCCGTCGAAGCCGTCGGACAGGATGATATCGGTGCTGGCGGGGTGGGTGGCGACGAATTGCGCGCCTTCCTCCAGCAACACGGTGAGGCGTTCGTCATCTGGCGGCAGGAAAAAATGGCTGCGCGCTACCGCCAGGACTTGCGGGTTGATTTCCAGCGCGGTGGTGCGGCACCCCGGCAGATAACGGTAAACGTATTTCACCAGCGATCCGCCGCCCACGCCGATCATCAGGACATCCCGCGGCTCGGGATGAAACAGCAGGAACGCCATCATGCTGCGCGTGTAGGGCAGTTCCAGATCGTTCGGCGCGGACAGGCGCATCGAACTCTGCACCGTATCGCTGCCCAGGTGCAGGGAGCGCACGCCGCCCTGTTCGCTGACATCGACGGTGTTGCGGTCGGCCACGGATTTGAAGATTTTTCGTTTGGAAAAAAAAGCCATGTTCCTCGGAAGAAACTGTGAAAAGCCGACATTATCCCGGAAATGGCAATCAAAGGGGGCGGCGGTTTCTTGGGGCGGACCCCAAAGGGCATTATTCCAAAATGCTTTTTCCGCATCGGCTGAAAAGTTAGTGCTTGAAGTTCGTCCTTAAACTCAATACCGCTAAGTTGAGGGAAAATCCGTGGGGATTTTGAGCGGCTGGTCACCGATGCTCCAGGGGGCGATTTATTATCCATCCTCGTTCCGTCCAGTTAGGTTTCGACATTTTTTTTTCGGTCAATCAGTTACTTCTCTCGCATCGGCCTATAGTGAAGCCCGCATCATGCGTTCGCGGATGCATTACTTTTCAGGAGAGCAACCATGGGTAAGGAAAAACAAAGCAAGAAGCAGGCATCAGGTAGCGTTCCATTGGTTTCCCGTTGAGTTTGTTCTCAGAATGTTTTGGATGATTGCCTTTTTTGCAGGCTGGAGAGGCGGAACGCCGGATATTCACAAAATGGCACTTCAAAAATCGTAAAGGCTCACTGGCGCAAAGTTATTGCAGTAGCAGGCCCGGCAATCGGTTAGTGGTTTGGCGAGAGACATGGATGTGAGGCAACTTACTGATTTGTCTTCATGTCCTCGTTGTGTCTTATGCGTCTTTACGGTTAAAAAGCTGTTTGTAAACAGAAAAACCGGTAGAATTGCGCCCTTTCTGGACTGCTTGAAAGATTTCGACATGCGCGTTTCCCAGTTTTTCGTCTCCACCCTCAAGGAAGCTCCCGCCGAAGCGGAGCTGGTCAGCCACCGATTGATGCTGCGTGCCGGTCTTATCAAGCGCCTCGGCAGCGGCCTGTACACCTGGATGCCGCTGGGCCTGCGCATTCTGCGCAAGGTGGAGAATGTGGTTCGCGAGGAAATGACCCGCAGCGGCGCGGTCGAAGTGCTGATGCCGGCGGTGATCCCCGCCGAACTGTGGCAGGAAACCGGGCGCTGGGAAGTGTTCGGCCCGCAGATGCTCAAAATCAAGGACCGCCATGACCGCGATTTCTGCTTCGGTCCCACTCATGAGGAAGTCATCACCGACCTGGCGCGTCGCGAGATCAAGAGCTACCGCCAGTTGCCGATCAACTTCTACCAGATCCAGACCAAGTTCCGCGACGAAATCCGCCCGCGTTTCGGCGTGATGCGCGCCCGCGAATTCATCATGAAGGACGCTTATTCCTTCCACAGCGATTTCGCCAGCTTGCAACAAACCTATCAGGTCATGCACGAAACCTACAGCCGCATCTTTACCCGTCTCGGTCTGCAATTTCGCGCCGTCGCGGCGGATACCGGCGCCATCGGCGGCACCGGCTCGCATGAGTTTCACGTCCTGGCGGATTCCGGCGAAGACGCCATCGCTTTTTGCCCGGCTTCCGATTACGCTGCCAACATCGAGTTGGCCGAAGCGGTTTCTCCCGCCGCGCCCCGCCCCGCGCCGAGCCAGGCCATGGAAAAGGTCCATACGCCGGGCAAGCACAGCATCGAAGAAGTGAGTGCTTTCCTCAAGGTGCCCGCCTCGCAAACCGTCAAGACCCTGATCGTCGAAGGCCGTGACGGCCTGGTCGCGCTGCTGTTGCGCGGCGACCACCAGTTGAACGAGGTCAAGGCCGGCAAGCTGATCCAGTTGGGCGGGGATGTGACTTTCGCCGCCGATGCCGCGATCCGTGCCGCCGTGGGCTGCTCGGTCGGTTCCATCGGTCCGGTCGGCTTGAATATTCCCGTCATCGCCGACCGCGCTGTGGCGGCAATGGCCGATTTCGCGTGCGGCGCCAACGAGGACGGCTATCACCTTACCGGCGTCAATTTCGGCCGCGACCTGCCGGAATTGAAAGAGGTGGTGGACATCCGCAACGTCGTGGAGGGCGATCCCAGCCCCGACGGCAAGGGCAACCTGGAACTGTGCCGGGGCATCGAAGTCGGCCACATCTTCCAGTTGCGCACCAAGTATTCGGAAGCGATGAACTGCACCTACCTCGACGAGCACGGCAAGGAACAGGTCATGGAAATGGGCTGCTACGGCATCGGCGTGTCGCGCATCGTCGCCTCCGCCATCGAGCAGAACCACGACGCGCGCGGCATCGTCTGGCCGCAGGCGATGGCGCCCTTCCAGGTGGCAATCGCCCCCATCGGACTGGGCCGCAGCGAACTGGTGAAAGCCACCGCCGAACAACTCTATGCCGAACTCACCGCCGCAGGTTTCGAAGTGCTGATGGACGACCGCGACGAGCGCCCCGGCGTGATGTTCGCCGACCTCGAACTGATGGGCATCCCGCACCGCATTGTCATTGGCGACCGCGGCCTCAAGGAAGGCAACGTCGAATACCAGGGACGCCGCGACGAGAAAGCCACCGCTTGGCCCCTGGCAGAAGTGGTGGCGCGCCTGAAGGCGCAGCTGAAATGATCGGCTACGCTGCCAAGGTGCTGTTCTCCGCGGTGCTGGTGGTGTTGATCGCGGAAACGGCGAAGCGCAGCTCTTTGATGGGGGCGCTGCTGGCGTCCATCCCGGTGACGTCGTTGCTGGCGTTTGTCTGGGTGTATCTGGATACCGGCGACCTGGGCAGGATTTCCGAACTGTCGTTAAACGTATTCTGGCTGGTGGTTCCGTCGCTGGCCTTGTTCCTCCTGCTGCCGTGGTTCATCAGGCTGGGGTGGGGATTCTGGACGGGATTGCTGGCATCCAGCGGCATCACGGCGTTATTCTATGGGCTTATGGTGCGGTTCATTCGCTAGCGGAGCAAAGATGGTCGGGCTGGCTTCTCTCGGAAAATGCTTGAAAAAATTGGCAGCCCTGGCGGCCGTGCTGGTGGTTTGCCTGCCCCGCCCGGCCCACGCTGGCGCGCAAACCTACGAGCCGCTCTCCGCCAGCGTGCGCGCTTCGCTATCCAAGGCGGTCAGCGACAGCGCCGCGCCGCGCCTGGCGTTTGCCTCGCAAACCGAGGCTTACGCCTGGATGGCCGACATGTCGCGGCGCATGGAAAAACGCATCCCCGACCAATCCACCCGCCTCGATTTCCTCAAGACCGTCCACTACGAGGCCACTCGCGCCGGTCTCGACCCGCAACTGGTGCTGGGCCTGATCCAGGTCGAAAGTGGTTTCAAGAAATACGCGGTTTCCAGTGCCGGAGCGCGCGGCTTTATGCAGGTCATGCCGTTCTGGATCAAGGAAATCGGCGCTCCCGACCAGAACCTCTTTCACCTGCGCATCAACCTGCGCTACGGCTGCACCATCCTGCGCCACTACCTGGATATCGAAAAAGGCGACCTGTTCCGCGCCCTGGGCCGTTACAACGGCAGCCTCGGCCAGGCGGAATACCCCAACATGGTATTGGGCGCCTGGAAACATACTTGGGGCTATCCGAGCAAGACCGCGCAACGAGAGAACGACGGGCGGCGCGGTTAAAGACCCGCGCCGTTTCACAAGCCCTGTATCAAATCCCGTAGCGACTCCGGTACCACCCCGCTTTCCAGCAGCGATTCCCGCAGTTCCGGGGAGATTTCCGGGGCGATGGCGACATACTCGTGCCGCCATCCGCCAAAGCGGGGATGAGATGAAAGAAAACGTTCGGCACTTTGCTTGAGGCTCGGTGGCGCGCTGCTTGCCGGCGTAGAACTCCGCATGGATCGCTTCGGCCTGCGTGGAACGGAGGCCGAGGCTTTTGTTGCCCCCGCCGCGATTGATGACCTTGGCCAGGTATTCGTGCCCCACCACCTTTTTCCAGGACATTCCACCGGCATGTTGAGCGAGTCTTTTTTTGCTTCGTCGTAGGCGTCAAAAGTCTGTCAAGTATCGACATGGACGCGCAATTGATTTTCGCTTAACTCACTATAGTACATGGCGTTTTCTTTCAAATTGCAGGAAATGCGATCATGAAAGGAAAATCGTTTTATAACAATATTGTTTCATGCTTCGATGGGGGCTGCGGCAGAGCGTCAACGCCTGGGCGGAAGGTGCGGCGAAGTTTAAAGGGCGCGCTGATTAAATTGTGCCATTTGCCCTGTCGACGAGCTCTTCAACCAGGTGATTTTGGTTGGTTTATTCTGTTCGTGGTGAGCCCGGTCGAACCATGAACGGAATAAATCAGCGCTTCCTCAAATCAAGGCTTTTTCCCGCAACTCCGCTTTCATCCAGGCGTAATACACCGGCGCGGCGACGATGCCGGGGAGGCCGAAGGCGGCCTCCATGGTCAGCATGGCGATCAGCAGTTCCCAGGACTTGGCGTGGATTTGCGAGCCGACGATGCGGGCATTGAGGAAATATTCGAGCTTGTGGACGACCACCAGGAACAGCAGGGAAGCGCCGGCCACGGGGAGCGAATAGCCGAGGCTGACCACCACGATCACGGTGTTGGAGAGGATGTTGCCGAGCACCGGGATGAGGCCGGTGACGAAGGTGAGCAGGATCAGCGTAAAGACGAAGGGCAGCTTGACCCCGGCGAGTGGCAGGATGACGCCGAGATAGAGCGCGGTGAGGAAGGCGTTGACGGCGGCGATCTTGCCTTGGGCGAATACCACGTCGCGGAAGGCCCGGCTGAACTGGACCGATCTCGCCAGCAGCGCCGCTGAAAGCGGGGCGGTGTGGCCGCTGGGAGTATGCAGGGCGAGCATGGCGCCGACGATCATGCCGATCAGGACGTGCACCAGGCCGACCGCGGTTTCCTTGCCGATGGCTTTCAGTTCGTCGGCGTGTTCGCGCAGCATCGCCACCGATTTATCGCGCAGTTCGTCGATGTCCTGGGGGAGGTAATCGACCAGTGTGGGCGGCAATGTATTGCGCGAGTGTTCGAGAATTTCCGCCATTTTGGCGAGTAGGCCGGGCAGACCGCCGCTGTCGGCGCGGGTGAAGGAGAGGGTGCCGAGGGTGGCAGCGATCAGGGTCAGCACCATGACCGCGGAGATCAGGGCGACTACCAGCATCCGCGCGGCGCTGTCCTGGAGGCGCGGAATCCGCGGGGCGATGCCGTGGGTCAGGTGATAGACCAGCAGGCCGGCGAGCAGCGCCGGCAACAGGCTGAGTTTGAGGGTGACCAGCAGTGCCGTGGCGGCAAGCAGGTAGGAGGCGGTCAGGGCGGCGGGTCGGTTGTACATGGCAGTGTTGAGTTTTTAGTGTTAAGTGTTGAGTTGCGGAAGCGCTACGCGCCTGGATTTAATAATACCGCCGTGCTCCGCGCGGCGACCTTAACTAAGCACTAAGCACTCAACACTAAACCCTGCCTTTCGCCTATTTTTTGATAATTTCAAAGTAGGAAATCAAGCGCTCCAGTTCCTCGGCGGTGTGCACCAGTTCTTCGGTGTCGTTACGGGCGCGGCGCGCCGTTTCGACGTTGCTTTCGATGAGGGAGGCAACCTGCTCCATGTTGCTCGACACTTCTTCGCTGGCGACCGCCTGTTGCTGGGCGGCGGCGGCGATGTGCTGGGCCATGTCGGTGAGTTCGCGGCTGGTGGCGGTGATTTCGTTGAGGCTGTCGCCGCTGGCGCGCATCATGCCGATGCCTTCTTCCACTTCATGGACGGCGTCGCCCATCGACGAGACCGCGGCATGGGTGACGCTCTGGATTTCCTGGACCATTGCGCTGATGTCGACGGTGCTGGTGGTGGTGCGCTCGGCCAGCTTGCGCACTTCGTCGGCGACCACCGCGAAACCGCGTCCCTGTTCGCCGGCGCGGGCGGCTTCGATGGCGGCGTTGAGGGCCAGCAGGTTGGTCTGGTCGGCGATTTCCTTGATGGTCTGGGTGATCGCGCCGATTTTCAGGATTGCTTGGTTGAGGTCGGCAATGGTGGCGCTCGACCCCTGCACCGCGTCGACCACCCGGGAGGTGGAGGCCATGCTCTTTTGCATGTTTTCCTGGCTGCTCTGCACGATGGTCTGGGAACTGGTGGCCGCATTGGCGGTACCCACCGCGCTTTCCGCAACCTCTTTCACCGACTGGGTGAATTCCTCGGTGGCGGAAGCCACGCTTTGCACGCGGTCGTGCTGCATTTCGGATTGCGATACCACTTCGATCATGCCTACTTGCAGTTGCCCGCATTTCTGGTCGATGGTACGCGCCGCCACGTGGATTTCGTCGAGCATGACTTTCAGGTGCACCTGCATCGCGGCGAGCGAACTCAGCACCCGGCCGGTTTCGTCGCGGCCCTCGATGGAAATGTCGTCGGTCAGGTCGCCCTGGGAGATGTGGTCGAAATGGCGGATCGCCTCATACATCGGTTTGACGATGGCGCGGATCAGGAACATCGCTGCCACGAAAATCAGCAACATGGCGACCAGCGTCCCACCGATCCCGAAGAAGCGGATCAGTTCGAAGCGCTGGCGGGCATCCCGGTAGTCTCGTCGCCCTGAATCCACCATGTATTTCTGCAAGGCGGCAGCCTTCTCCTGGACGTCCTTGTACAAGGGATTCATCTTGGTGAGAATCAACTCGTTGGCCCTGTGGAAGTCGCCCGCCTTGAGAGCCTCGCGCACCTTGCTGGTACCTTCCTGCGAATAAATGTCGCGGGCCGCGAAGAAGGCGTCGGACAAGCGTTTTTCTTCAGGATCGAGGTTGTGTTTCAGGTATTCCGCGCGCGCCTGTTCCATGACCTCGCGGTTTTTCGTGGTGGCGTCGATATGCTTGTCGACCGGGTGGTCGTGCATCTTGACGAAGGGACTGCTCGGGTCGTGCTGCAGGCCGAGCAGCATCTGCGAGCGGTTGTCGCCCATCAGCTCGACCATCGTCGCGACGTTCAGCGAGGGTTCGAGATGTTCGCTGTAAGCCGCTTCCAGTTCCTGGTCGGTCATCGCGATGCCGCCCACTCCGACCACCGCCCCGCCGGCGATCATCAGCGCCATGGCGGCCATAATCGCCGCCAGGCGTGCCTTGATGCTGAGGTTCTGCAGCCAGCTTCCCTTGGTGTTGAGCTTGGCCTTGGTCTCGTTGAGTTTTTTGTAAAGTTCCTCGGCCTGACGGACTTCATCGCGCGACGGTTCGGTGCGTACCGACATGTAGCCGATGGTCTGGTCGTTCTTGCGCACCGGCACCACGAACGCCCTGACCCAGTAATGGTCGCCGTTCTTGGCGCGGTTCTTGACGATCCCGGTCCACGGGTGGTTTTCCTTGACGGTGTCCCACAGCCACTGGAAAGCCTGAGGCGGCATGTCGGGGTGGCGTACCAGGTTATGGTTCTTGCCGATCAACTCGTCGCGGGTAAAGCCGCTCAGTTCGACGAATGCTTCGTTGGCATAAGTGATGGCGCCTTTGAGGTCGGTTTTGGAAACAATGTATTTTCCCTTGGGGAAAGGGACTTCTTTTTGTGTGACCGGCAAATTGATCTTCACTCGACTACCTCCGAACCTGAATGGTTGTTTTTGTGGACGAAACCTTGGGCTGACTGCGATCTCCATCAGCTTTTTGGGGTACAAAAATTTGTCGGGCGTTGGGCATGGCGCGGGGAAATTCCGGGCAGGGATTATTCCCCAACCTGGCAATCCCGCAATCATGGAGCGAGGCTCTGTAGATTGGGACTTTGCGTCCCCGCCTTTCGGACGGGTAAGCCTTTTTCAGAGGGATGCGAGCGCACCGTTTTATGGGGCGGAATGATAGCATGTTTCAGGGAAAATGCTTGATTTTTGTCAGGGTTTCCCCTTACCGGGTTCTAGCTGTTTTCCTAAGAATTCTTCCGCTTCCCGCTGCGTCAGAACATGCCCCGGCAACGGCACCAATCCCGCTACCCGCGCCATGTAACGGCGGTAAATTTCGCCGTGGTAAATCAGCAGTTTCTTTTCTTCCAGCTTCGAGCCGACGATGAAGTAAGTGGTCAGCAGGATGCTGGAAAGCAGCGTCGCGCCGTTCATGTCGCGCGCCCAGATCAGCAGCAGCGCGAAGAAATACCAGGGGTGGCGCACATAGCGGTGGAAAGCCGAAATGCGGAAGCTTTCCTGGTCCGCCACGCTACGCACCTTGCCGCGCAACTGGCGCAGCCCCAGGAATTCCCGCATGTCGTAGCCGCGCGAAGAAAGGATGACGCCCGCCACGGCGAGCAGGCTTACTCCGTTGGCAAGCCAGGCGCCCGCGCCTTCCCAACGCCACAACCAGGGCGCGGGAAGGCTATAGGTGAGCACCAGGATGGGCAGCAGCAACAACACTGCCAAGAGGTTGAAGGTCAGCCGGTAAGCCGGCATGAAATCCGGCCAGCGCGCCGCTACCCAGCGCTTCATGGCCAGCGAGGCCAGCCAGGAATGCAGGGTGAAATAAGCCAGCCAGCAGGCGACGAGCAATCCGTAGTCCAGGTTCATGGAATGGTTCTCTTGGAAGGTTTCCCATCATCATAAGACGTCGGCAGATGAATGGAAAATCCTCGACATTCCCGGTCAGGTCGATTTTTCGCTAACGGACCGGTCCGCCGGCGATTCCCGGGCGCTACGCGGGAATCATAAAGAAGCGCTTGATTCGGCTAAGCAGGGAGCCGCTGATTTTCTGCCGCTCGCTTTCAAACGAGGCGGCGTTCGCATCCAGGCGGGTCTGGCGGTTGAGGACGCGGCCCGCCATGATTTCGCTGATTTGCCGGGTCATCTCGGTGGAATTGACCAGGAACGGTTCGAGTGCCTGGCGGGGAATTTCGTACACCCGAACCCGGTCGATGGCGCGTACCGTTGCCGTGCGCGGCTCGCCGGTCAGCAGCGTCATTTCGCCGAAAAAGTCGCCGGCGGCGATGCGGTCGACTTCGATGGTCTGCTGGGTTTCGGCCACCGTGACTTCGATCGACGCCACACCCTCGGCGATGAGGAACAGCGAATCGCCGGGTGCGGCTTGCTCGACGATGGACTCTCCACCCCCGAATTCGAGCGGACGGGCATGGCGCAGCAGTTCGGCGCGGCCTTGTTCGCCGAGCGGCGCGAAAATCTCGATGCGGTTCAGCAGGCTTTCCAGGGTCTTGATCCCGGTGCCGTGAATTTTCTCGTTGCTTGAAACCGGGTGAACGCCGAAGCGCGCCAGCATCTTGTATATGCTGACCAGCACCGCGTGTTTCTGGGCATTTTGGAGTATCCGGTTGACGCAATCGAAGGTGATGAGAAACTGTTGCCCATCCTCGTCAACCTCGTTGTGTTCAACGCTGATGAAGTCGATACGCTCCCGGCCATCGACGCTTTTGACGATGCGGATGGCGTCGTAGATCAACTTGGTGAGGCGCTCCGGGTCGTGCTCCAGGTCGAAGTGCAGGGTGACGAAAATGCGATAGGCGATATTCGGGTAGGTGAAGTTCTCGATGCGGTTCTCCGCCGCTTTGGAATTGGGGATGCTGACCAGGGTGTTGCCGAAGGTTTCCAGCTTGGTCGAGCGCCACGAAATATCGACCACCTTGCCGACCGGCCAATCGCCGATTTTTATCCAGTCGCCGGTGCGAAACGGCCTTTCGATGTTCAGCGCGATGCCGGAAAAAATGTGGGAAATGTTCATCTGGATGGCCAGCCCGATAATCATCGCGACCAGGCCGGAGGTCGCCAGCAGGCTGGTGATCTGGCGGTCGAAGACGAACGCGACGATGCCGAAGAAGGTCAGCGCGAAAATCAGGAAAGTGATGAAATGCTTGACCACCTGCGGCACGGTTTGGCGGGTCGCCGCTTCGAGCGGAACCCAGACGAAGCGGTTGATCGCCATGTTCAGCAGCCATGCCGGGACGAACCACCACAGGCAGTCGAAAAGGATCAGGGCGGGGCCGATCAGCGAGCGGTTTTCGCTGACCGCCAACTGCCTCATCAACGCGGACTCGGTGGTGAAGAGCGTGGCAAGCACCAGCACCAGGTAAGCCAGGAACACGTAGCGGGGATTGCCGGCGAGTGCCGGGCGGCGCCGCGCCAGGTAGAGCGCCACGAGCGCCAGCCCGAAAAACGGCACGATAACACCGACATAGTCGAAATCCAGGCGCCTGCGCAAGACCAGCGCGTCCGGGGCGATTTCCCCGGAAAACACGAATCCGGCCTGCTGGCGCATCGCGGATTGCGAAGCGAGAAATTGCGGATCGCCCAAGGTCGGCTTGTACTGGACATGGGACTCCAGCGCGGCGGTCGCGAGCCGCCAGCCGCCGCCCTCCTTGAGGTTTTCCATCAGATATCCGGCGAATTTCGTTCCCGCCGTGAACGGCAAGCCCAGCGTATCGGGCACCAGGGCCACGTCCTTGTCCCGGTTCAAACGCTGATGCAGCACGATTTGCAACATCTGGTGCGGATACAGCCTGGGGGGGCCGAGAAAATTGAGCTTGAAGCGCTCGGATACGCTGAAGCGCTTGTACTGTATGCCGTTCCAGGCGGTTTCGTAGTCCGCTTTCGCCAGGCGAACCGGCTTGAGCGCATTGTCGAATTCGATCTCGCCCAAATCCAGTTCGCCTTGGTAGCGGAACCAGATATCGAACGCGATGTTGGCTTCGCCGGAATGCACATCGATTTCGCTGAAGCTTTTCGGCTGGATACCCGCGTAGACGATGCTTTTCAGCTTGGGCGCCGCGTTCGGGTCCACGGGGTCGAGCTGGAGTTGCTGGAGCGAGGAGACCAGCCCGCCCTGGAACACCCCTATCGTCACGGGGCGTTCCGCCGCGCCGCCCGCGTTGAAATGAATCGGCCCGACGGCACCGTCGAGCGTATCTCCACTCCCTTTCATGCGTTGCAGATTGGCGAGCACGCTGTGGCGCAAAGCGTCGTTTCCGCTGCGCCGCAACGCGGCCACGATCACCTTGGCGGCATCGTAGGCATAGGGTGCCACCCAGTTTTCCAGCGCCCCCAGCTTGTGCTCGATGCGCTGCATCAGGCGGCGCGCTTCGAGGTTGGAAACGTCGGCGATAAAGGGTGCCGACACGAAAAGATTGGCGAGGTAAAAGCCGGGCCGCTCGATTTCCGTGGGCAAATCGGCGAAGCGCGCCGCGAAGCTTTTTGAACCGATCGAATCCGGCCCCAGGATGGGCGACACAATGCCGCCTTCCCGGAGTGCGCGGACGATCTGGAACGCGCTGTCCTGATCCGCGAAAAGGGCGATCAGCGCAACCGGCGTGGCGCGCAGCTTGTCGACCAGGGCGCGGATGCCCTCCGCGCTATTCAGCGCGGACGCGGTAACCCTGAGCGGCTGCCGCACGTCCATGCCCAGCCGGTTTGCCTGTTCCTGGAAGGCGTGCGACAGATCCTCGGCGTATTCGCCCGGCGCCACGACCGCCACCGCCGTCCGGGCGGTCAGGGCGAGATGCGCATAGTCCGCCATGAAGCGGCCCTGCACCCGATCCGAATAAATCGAACTGAAGTAGTTGGCGTGTTTTTCGGTGAGGCGCGGATTCGTCGCCGCCGGGGTGATCGCGGCCAGCCCGGCGGCCTGGTAGGCCGGTGCCGCCGCCAGCGAAGTGCTGCTCAGGGAATGGCCCACCACGGCGACGATATCCGGGGAGGCGGCGATTTGGGCCGCGATTTTGGCGGCAGTCCCAGGGTCGCCGCCATCGTCGAAAACCTTCAATTCGATCCGCTTGCCCGCCACGCCGCCGTTGGCGTTGACGTCATCGAGCACGGCACGCACCGCCGCCTCCATCTCCGCGCCGACCCGCGCCGAAGGGCCGGAGAGCGGCGCGGCCAGGGCGATGGCGACGCCCGGCAAGTTTTTCTGATTTTCGGCGCCCCAATGTGCGACGACCCACGCTCCCACGGATAGCGCCAGGACGCCAAGGGCGGCGAAAACCCAGCGGCGCGGGAAGCTGCTGCTCGACATGTAATTATTCCTTTTGGGGCGATACGCAGATGAGCCATCTTACCCGATAGGTTGCGGCCCCCCGCGCAATGTCAGCGAATGTCAGCCTTCGGCGTGCCCATGTGTATACGATGGGCAGCGTTGATAAGTGAAAGGCAAAAACAGTTTTAAATGTTTAGTGTTGAGTTGATGTCGCCGCGCAAAGCGCGTCGGATTTCAATCAGGCGCGAAGCGCATTCCACAACTCAACACTAAACACTCAAAACTAAGAACTGCCATTACTTAGTGCCCACGGCACTTCAACGGCGGCGTCGAAAATTTCCGCCCCTCACAAACTGTTTAGGAAGAACATTCATGATGTCTCGGAAAAACGCAATCAAAGGCTTGATTTCCAACGTGGCGATCGGGTTGGCGGTGAGCCAGGCCGCTTATGGCGCAGCCACGATTTGGGATGGCACTTCGACCATCAAGATCAACGGCAGCGACGTGGTCGTCAAAAAACTGACGTCCGACGGGGTGCCCTATTACGGCAGCGGCGGTAGCGCCGCGTTTCCGCCGGGCGTCAGCTACACCCACACCCCGTCCGCCAAGAGCTACACCTACTATATCCCGGTAACGCCCGCCCTGGCCGGCACTTCCGCGGCACCCAAGTACACTCCGGTAGGGCTGTCCAACGATTTTGGCGTGGCGCTCGACGGCGTTCCCTTCGACCCCTTGACCAGCTACTGCGGAACGGATTCGGCGCGCTCCACCGTCAACACCTGTAGTTACCGCGTGGAAGCGCGCCTCCAAACCGACCCGAAAACCAAAACTTCGGCGTACACGGCCAAGCGCTTGGGCTTCGACGTGCATAACGGCCATAGCCAATCGGACGGCGCTTACCATTACCACGGCATCACCTGCGGCATCGTGACGACGAGTGGCGGCAGCTCCGCCTTTACCTGCGACCCGACCAGCACCGCCGATGCCACCCCTTTCGCCCACATCAGCAAGACGACCATCGTCGGCTTCGCCCGCGACGGCTATCCGATCATCGTGCAAGGCGGGATTTTCGCGAGTTACGCGGTGGTCACCGCTGCGGGTTCGGGCCGCCCGACCGTCACCGGCTACACCAGCCTGGGGAATTTTTCGATGGACATGTCGCGGCTGGTAAGCTCGGGTACCACCTTCACGATGCCCACCAGCAAGACCTTCGCGGATTTTACCTACACCGGACCCAGCGGCTACGGGACTTCCACCTCGGCCCTGGGGCTGTGTAACGAAGCAGCAAACACCAACCCCGCCATCACTCTTCTGGATGGCAAGACCATGGCGGCTTACGCTTATTACCTCACCCCCAATTTCCCGATGATTCCCCGCTGCTTGATCGGGGTTGCCGATGGTTCCACGGGGTCGCCGACCAATAATCAAGGGTTCTACCATACGGTAGTCGCTTTCGATGGCGCCGAATAAATAGGGCGTTTCGCGCCTTGGGAAATCAAGGGGAGCACCCGGATTATCTCCGGGCGAAAATTATATTAATGGTTCAAACGATGAAACGCATCCGGCTCCTCGTCGCCGCCCTATCCCTGGCAAGCTTCAACCCGTCGACGCTGGCCGCCGATGAGTACGCGGCTTTCAATGACCCGCCCGGCACCTTCGCGGGCGCCGCTTCGGCAACGCCGCTGGTTTCCGAGTCGGACCGGATGGCCTCGGAAGCACTGCAACTGATTGTCGAAGGCAATCTGGACAAAGCCTCGGCCAAGATCAACGCGGCGCTGAAAATGCGCACCGACCGCTCCTACTACCACTTGATTAACGGGCTGGTGTATCACCTGCAAGCTCATCGGGGCACCAACGCTTCCTTCGAACTGGCGGAACAGGGCTACCAATTGGCCGTGCAGTTCGACCCGAGCAACTGGCTGGCCCAGTATTTTTCCGGGCAACTGGCCCTGGATATGGGCAAGTTCGACAAGGCGCGCCAGCACCTCGCGGAAGCGCTGCTGTTTCGCCACGATGATCCCGCGTTGCTGAGCGCCTTTGCCTATGCGGCGTACCGCTCGGGTTACCCGGATCTCGCCGCCGGCAGCATCGACGTGCTGGAAAAGCAGGGAAAAATTCGTTCGCAGAACGAGCTGCGCAATGCCGCGCTGATTATGGCCGCAGTCGGCAAGAACGACCGTGCCGGGGCCTACCTGGAACGCTTGAAGGAACTGGGCGGCACGCAGCGGGCCGATTACGTGGCGCGACGCTTGGACGACTGGGCGGGCTTTTACCGGCAGCAGGAAGGCTTGCTCAAGACCGACGGCGTGCCTTTTGGCAGCATCGTGCAAAACCCCTCCAACTTGTCGTTCAATTCCCACCCCGACGCCGCTGCGACACCGCAAGCGCTATTGCCGACCACCGCGCCGGGTACGGAAAACCGCATGGTCGTGGTCGATGTGGTGATGATCGCCACGGAGGAAACCCTGACCACGGCCCGGGGTCTCAATTTGCTCAACGCCCTGCAACTCCAGTTCGGTTCGAGTACGGCGGCGGCCTTCAGCAAGTCGATCTCCAACGTCAACACCAGCGGCTCGCTGGCCGACACCCAATCGATCACGCGCGTTCTCTCGATTCCGGCGATAACCTATTCGCTGAACATCGCCAACTCCAACGTCCAGCGCAACGAAATCCTGGCGCGCCCCACCCTGGTGGCCACCTCGGGCCGGCTTTCGGAATTTTTCTACGGCATCGAGTTGAACGCGGCGGTGGCACCCGGCGGGAACAGCGCCGCCGCGCCGGTCAGCATCCAGAAGGATATCGGCATCAAGCTGGCGGTAACGCCGGTGTTCATCGAGGGCGGGCAGGTCAGCATGTTGGTCGCGGCGCAACGTTCGTTCATCAAGACCCCCTCGGCGGACAACAATTACCAGTTCAAACTGGAAACCTCCAAGAGCCAGGTGACGGCAAACGTGGTGATGCGCTTCGGCGAGACCCTGATTATGGGCGGATTGAGCGAAAAAGAGGCGGACATCACGCGCGACGGCGTGCCCTTGTTGCAGGATATTCCGGGCGTGCAATACCTGTTTTCCCGCGCCACCACCACCGATGTGCAGAAATCCGTGCTGATCCTGATTACGCCGCGCCCCGCGCAATATATCTATCAAACCGAAAAAGCGCGCCAGGAGTACGAGAAAACCCTGTCCGAGGAAGATCGCCCGATTGCCAGTCTGCGCGCCCGCTATGGCGACTGGTTCAAGCCCTATCCAAACTGGGCGTCGATCTTCCATCACATGCAGGAAAACAGCCTGTACCGCGAATTCCGCACCGGCGACGTGACGCTGGAAAGCTGGTCCGACATGCGAACGCTCAAGGATCGCCTGAAGCTGCTCAGCGATTTTCTTTATTACTGACGGATAGCGCGAATCATGTCGAAATTCCTCAGCTTTATCGTCCTGGCGTCCGTGGTCGCGGGAAGCCTGGGTTCCGCGTTGGCGGACGTGCGCAGCCGCATCGACGGTAGCGCCTTCTCCAATCAGCGCTACGTGGACTTGAGCGGCGTGAGCAAGCCCGGCGTCAACTTTCGCGGCTCCTACCTGTTCGGCGCCAACCTGTCGTGGTCGGTATTCAAGGGCGGCAATTTCCAGGCCGCCAACCTGAGCCACGCACGCATGGAGTGGGCGGATTTCGACGAGGTGGATTTGTCCCAGGCCTCGCTGCAAGACGCCGCCATGTATCGTTCGACCTTCCGCAAGGCCAACCTGCGCATGGCCAATCTAACCCGCAGCAACCTGACCAAGAGCGACCTGAGTGAGGCGGATTTGTTGACCGCCACCTTGAACGATGCCGACCTCTCGGAAGCGCGCCTCAACGACGCGATCCTGCGCAACGCCGATTTGACCCAGGCCGATCTTTCCGGGGCGCGCTTGCGCGGCACCGATTTGCAAGGGGCGATCCTGACGCGCGCCAACATGCAGGGAGCGGATTTCGCCAATGCCAACCTGGCGGGCAGCATCATGAGGGGAACGGTGTTTACCTCCACCTACATCAGCCACGCCAATTTCCGCATGACCGATCTGAGCGGTGCGGATTTCCGCAATACCGTCATCGATGCGGTGACCTTCCAGGGAGCCAACCTCGGCAAGGCGAATTTTTCCGGCGCGATCATCCGCAACGCGGTCTTCATCGGCGCCAATCTCTGCGGCGCAACCTTGCCCGACGGTCAGGCCGGAAAATGCCATGGCGACGAAGTCCAGCCGGTCGCGGAAAAAACAGCGGTTCCGCCCGTGAGGCGCCCGGAATTCACCGCCGTCGATTTCTGCGCGTCCTCCATGCCCGACGGCCGGATGGCGACCTGTGCCGAGGAAGTGCCCGAGTCCGCCGGGAATGGCGATGGCCGGCCGCAACGCCCATCGCGGCTCGCACTCTAGCGTTCGAAGGAAACAACATGAAGCAATTCTTGATCGTCTGTTCCGCCATCGCCGGGCTTTGCGCCTGCGCGCTGCCGTCGGCGGCGGGGCCGACCTTCGTGGCGGTTCCGGGCAACGTCCTGTCCACGCTGGACAAGGGCGTTCCGCGCGGGGTATTCATCCGGGCGGTGGATGCCGTGCTGCGCGAGATGGGCAAAACTCCGGCGTATCTTTTGATTCCCACCAGCGTCGCCCTCAATTCGCTCGAAGAAGGCAAGCTCGACGTGGGCACGGCGATCGTGCCGCTGGCCCGCGACCAGGAGCGCGTCTGGTTTTCCGCGCCGATCCTGACCGAATACAGCGTGGTGGCGGTTCTGCGCAACAAGACTTTTCCTTTGGCCCGGATTGCCGATCTATACGGCAGGAAAATCGGCGCGCGCGTCGGATTCCGCTACCCCATGCTGGATGGCGATCAAGGCGTGACTATCGCCAGGTATCGCTCGGAAGGCGAAATGATTCGCGCCTTGCTGTTCGGCGAGGTGGACGGGATCCTGATTTCCAGCGTGACCGAAATCAACGTGTTGCGCACGGAAGGCATGATTTCCAAGCTCGACATCCTGCCCATCGCCGTCGACCGGGTGCCGTTGATCGCGGCTTTCTCCAAAAAGTCGTTCAGCGCGGATGAAGTCAGGGATTTCAATGTGCATATGGACTCGTTCAAGAAGGGGCCGGTCTGGGCCGCCATACTCAACCAGAATGGCCTGGCGGATCTCGTGCGCGATTGGCCGTTGATTGACCGCCGGCGGACGGATGGCGCGACGAGCGAATGATCCTGAAAAACGCAGCCCGTCCAAAAGCAGTTAAGTAAAAGCAGTTTTTGGTTTTGAGTGTTTAGTGTTGAGTTGTGGAATGCGCTCTTAGCCTGATTCAAATCCGACGCGCTTTGCGCGGCGACATCAACTAAACACTCAACACTAAACATTCAAAACTGTTTTTGCCTTTCACTTACCTTGGCCTTAACTTTGGAGAATTGACATGACCCTGGTCGCGAATGAATTGACGCATACCGATCTCCTCCGGGGTATCCCGGATGAAATACTTATGCAATTGCGTGCACATGCCGAACCGCGCGAATTGGCCGTTGGGGAGATTCTACTGGCGCCCGACCAGGACAACCGGCATGTCTATCTGCTGCTTTCCGGTACCCTCGCGGTCCATTTCGAGACACCGGATTCCCCCCCGATCCGGGAGCTTGCCGAGGGGGCTTCCGTCGGTGAAATCTCGATCATCGACGGCACATTTCCCTCGGCTTATGTGATTGCGAAGGAGCAAAGCCGGGTATTCCCCATCCACCGCGACCTGATCCTGCGCCTGATAGGCGAGAACAATCCCGTGGTCCGCAATCTGCTCCAGATGATGACGCGCTGGATGAAGACCAACACCGAGCGCATCATCAAGGATCGTCTGCAAATTTGGGAGCTGACCGACCATGCGAACGTCGATAGGCTGACCGGCCTCTTCAACCGGCGCTGGCTGGACAATGCCTTCGGACGGCTGCTGATTCAGGCCGGCCAGTGCGAACAGCCGCTGTCCGTGCTCCTGCTCGACGTGGACAATTTCAAGAAATATAACGACGGCAACGGCCATCTGGCGGGCGACCAGGCACTGGTGGCCGTGGGCAAAGTGCTGAAAACCAGCTTGCGTCCGTATGATTTCGCGACCCGCTACGGCGGCGAGGAATTCCTCATCCTGCTGCCGAATACCAACCGTGAGTTGGCGATGGCAGTCGCGCAAAGAGTTCGCCAAGCCACCGAACAGATGGAAATCTCGTCCTCCGACGGCAGCTTGCTTCCCGGCATCACCGTATCCATTGGGCAGGCGACAAATGCCGACGCTTCGACGCCGGCGGCCTTGATCCAATTGGCCGATACCCAGCTTTACCGCGCCAAGCATGACGGGCGCAATTGTGTCAGGTAGGAAATCATCCAGAGCATGGCACGAATCGTTGCTCGCACGGGCGAAACCGACGAGAACCCGCATCAAGGATCGGGTCGCGGCGATCCTCGCCCGCCATGAGCTTGTCGCGGCCTATTCGTATTTCGTGGAGCACAATCCCGGCAACGATCAGCCTTACCATAATCGCTACCACACCGACTGCATGATCCTCAATTGCGCCGCCGGCGCTGCCGACATGCGGCTAGCGCCGGAGGAAACCCGTATCCTGCTCCTCTCCGCGATCTTTCACGATTTCGGCCACAGCGGCGGAAAATACCAGGACGATCACAACATCGAAGTCGCGCTCGAAGGATTGACCGCGTATTGCGGGAGCAGCGAATCGCTACGAGGCTATCTGACCGAAGCCGTCGAACTCGTCAAGTCCACCCGTTTTCCCTATGTCACGGAACCGCAGACCTTGAGCCAGAAAATCATCCGGGACGCGGATCAGATGCAAATGTACATGCCGGGATGGAAAAAACAGATATTCACCGGCATGCGCAAGGAAATCGAAATCGCCAGCGGTAAAGAGTTGACCCTCTCGGACATGATCCGCATACAGTTGAAATTCATGGCGGAAGTGCAATGGCAAACCGCTTGGGCACAAGAGCGGGCAAAAAACCAATGGGGCGGACTGATGGAAAAAGTGAAGAGTCTTGCAGTAGAAGGGTAGAAATTCGGGCTTGATCGAAAAACACGGAGTTTAGTCGTCCATCACAAGGCTTGAACCAGCGGCTTTGGCTGGTGCTCGTTGAGTCTAGCCCGAGAATATCTACGACGGCCCGACAGGGTATCTGCTGGCCAACAAACGTGCGGACTGGTCGCAGTCGGATATCTCAACGTACTGGTCTGGTTCACAGAAATGCATCCAGGCTGGACTATTGAGCAGCAAGGCGCGTGACGAGGTCTATGCCAAATTTGTCTGGGCAGCCAATCGACATAATGAGCTGGCGCCGACGGATTTCAAGGTGCTATTGGAGTGAGTCTGGGGTGGGCCTTAGGCGCTCCCCATAAACGGTGCCAGTTGGAACCTAGTCAGTCACGTTGAATCGGCAGTTATTGTAGGAGCTTGCCATGCGGGCGAGCGGTGTTGCCAGTGGAGACGTTGTCGCAGATTGTGACATCGCAGCGCGGGCACGGCCCACTCCTACAACCCTTCGTTTCATGTTGACTGACTAGTAAAGTCCGCTTTCCGATAGCCCTACCGTCGCCTTCGGGTCGAAAGCGGAAGCCCGTATTCCGACGCAGCCCGTCAACTCAAGTCCGTACTCCACCTCAAAAACATCAAATAACCCCCCCCTGCAAGAGACTCACTTGCTTTTCACCACCACCCGGCTTCCCGATTCGCCTTGCGCCAGCCGATTGGCGTGGTAGGCGATCAGGGGGGGGGGCGTCGGGATATTTCTCGGCCAGGCTTTGAAACACGACGTTTGCCTGAGGATTCCCTGCGTCGTGTAGTGCGTAGGCGGCTTGGTAATCGGCGACGTTGGGCGCTGCGGCTTCACGCAACCACACCGCGCGAATGTCAGCGAATATCAGCTTAGGCGTTTCGTAAAGTTGAATAATGACTGTACGCAAATGTTTTCCGGCAGATATAACCGGGCGTAAAAATGAAGTTCGGCAAACGCTACCCGGAAGATGCTTGATGGTGGTTCTAATTTCTTATTTTTTTGGAGGGTACGATAATGGCTCGGAAGCTCGGAATGAAATCTATTATGCTCGGCACATTGCTGGGGTCGGTACTGAGTCAGGGCGCTTTTGCGGCGGCCACGGTGACGCAGACGGTGGTAAACAAAACGCTCAATAACACCGCCAAGACGACGGTGGCCACCTATCTGGTGAGCAGTGACGGGACGCCGTATTACGGTTCCTGCACTGCCTCCATGGCGACTTCCAGCGCAACTTGCCCGACCGGTAGCTCCACGGCAGGTTTTCAGACATGGTCGGCCCAGGCTCACACGCCTGCCGCCATTGCGTATAAATACTATGTTCCCTCAGCCCCGGCTTTGGCTGCCGGCACAAGTACTTCGCCGCTTTACACGCCCTTGGGGGTGGCCGACTCTTTCGGTGTGGCGTTGGACGGCATTCCGTTCGACCCGCTGACCGGTGTGTGTGCGGAAAGCAGCACCAAGATCGTTGCGGTATCGGCTTCGCTCAAGTGCGCTTTCCGCGTCGAAGGGCGGCTCCAGCTCACTCAAAGTACGGCCACCGTGCCTTCCAGCAGCTCATACACAACCCAACGCCTGGGATTCGATCCGCACAACGGACATAACCAATCGACGGGTGCCTACCACTATCACGGCATACCCTGCGGTATAGCATTTGGCGGTGCACCGCTGGTAAGTTGCAATCCGATGAGCACCAGCAACCCCTGGAGTTCCTTGCCGGCCAAAGCCACCATAGTCGGTTACGCCCGCGACGGATATCCGATTGTCGTGCAGGCCGGGGTTTATTCGAGCTACTCCGCAGTGACAGCCGCATCGAGCAGCAATCGTCCTGCCATCGGCACCAGCCCCGGAACTACCACGACTTACTTTCCTTATGGCGCGTTTTCGATGGACATGAGCGCCTTGTTGAGCGGCACCAGCACGACATTCTCGATGCCGTCAAACAAGACGATGGGCGATTTCGTCTATAACGGCCCAAGCGGTTACGGTACCGGGACGGCGGCAAACAAACTGGGGTTGTGTAACGAGGCACCCAACACCGACTCTGCCATCACGACGGTTGCCGGTGCGAAAGCGGCTTATGCGTACTACCTGACGCCGAACTTCCCGATGGTCCCGCGCTGCCTGATCGGCGTTACCGATGCGGCCAATTTAAGCACTGCCGCGCTGGGTTTCTACCATTCAGGTACGGATTAAGAAGGCACGGTTTTCTTTTGAAAACGAAAAAAACGCCAGGATAACTTCCTGGCGTTTTTTTCGCGTTTTAACCTATATTCCTTAGTTGGACGGGTTGGAGTGTGCGGTTTATCGGGTGGAGTGCAAGGCGCAACGACGCGGAATGGCTATTCCATTCCAAGGAGTTGCAACGCAGCAATCCGCCCGAGAAACCGTGCAATCCGGCCCGTAGCGCTCTCACCAAATAGGTGAACGTAAAATCACAGGCAATTCTTATTAAAACCAACATGGTATGCATCACGGCAAGCGGTCAACTGAGGAATATAGGTTTAAATTTGTGCGCATTTAAGTAAAAGCAGTTTTTGGTTTTGAGTGTTTAGTGTTGAGTTGGGGAATGCGCTTCGCGCCTGATTCAAATCCGACGCGCTTTGCACGGCGACATCAACCAAACACTCAACACTAAACATTCAAAACTGTTTTTGCCTTTCGCTTATCCCAAACAATTGCGATTACAGGCGATCTACCAGCCGTCCGGCTGAAACACGCATGCGGCGCGACAAACTGATCGCAATCGCGCGGAGTATTTCCGCACCGATGCGCGGCTTTTCGGTCAACAATGCATCCATCGATGCCTTGGTCAGCACCAGCAAGTCACAGTCGGATTCGGCGACACAGGTTGCCGAGCGCGGTTCGCCATCCAATACCGCCATCTCGCCGAACACCCGCCCAGTACCTTCTTCCCCCATGGCTACAGTTTTCCCATTCTGGGCAGTCTTGGTTATCAAAATGCGGCCTTGGTGGATGATGCCCATGAAGGTTCCCTTGTCCCCCTCGCTGAAGACCACCTCCCCTTGTCGATAGCTATGCCATCTGAAATATGGCGCTGCGCTTTGCAGCGCGTGGGGGGCCATGTGGAAGAACAGCTTGCTGTCAAGCAGCAGATTGCTGACCTCTTCCAGTACGTCATGCTTCGTCATGCGAATTTAATCCTCTAATTTGGTGCTGAAACAGGCTCTTGCGAATAAATGTTTGCGTGATAAATTCGTGCAAGCGGCTCACTTGCTTTTCATCACCACCCGGCTTCCCGATTCGCCTTGCGCCAGCCGATTGGCGTGGTATGCGATCAGGGGGTCGTCGGGATATTTTCCTGCCAAGCTTTGAAAAACCGCGTTTGCCTGGGGATTCGCCGTGTCGAGTAGCCGGTAGGCGGCCCGGTATGCAACGACGTTGGCTGCTGCGGCCTGGTCCGGCGTCAATGGCTGGTAAACCATGATCTCCTGCGTCTTGCCCTTCAACACCAACTGGCCGACCGGGCGACCGACGAATTCCGGGCACTGGGCGACGGTCGTGCCGCTTACGCAGATGTTGGTGCCGATTTGGCCGTTGATCGTTTCCAGGCGCGCTGCGGTATTGATGGCGTCTCCCAGGGCGCGATAGTCGAGCATCGCGCCTCCGCCGAAATTGCCGATCAGCACCGTGCCGGTATTGACGCCGATGCGGGTCCGCCCGAAGGAAATCCCTTCCCGGATGTGTTGCCGGCTGCACTCGCTGGCAAAGGCGTCCATCTCCAGGGCGCAAGCCAGTGCGCGCGCCGCATGGTCGGGCTGCATGGCCGGGGCGGAGAACATCACGACCACCGCGTCGCCGACGATCCGATCTATCGTGCCGTCATGGCTGAAGGCGATGCGTATCATTTTGTCGAGGTAGTCGTTGAGAAGGTCCGCCAGAAGGTCCGGCTGATATTTTTCCATCAGCGGCGTAAAGCCTTCCAGGTCGGTCATGACGAACGAGCATTCTCGATAGATGCTGCCCAGTTCGAGATCCTGCGGGTTCTCCTGCAAATATTTGACCCGGTTGGGCGAGACGTAGCGCGCGAAAGCGTCGCGAATCCAGCGCTGATCCCGTTCCGTGCGCAGGTAGCGCGGAACCACCAGGGCGATAAACAGGGCGCCTACCGCTAGCGACGGAAATACCGGATCGAACAACAGCCGCTGCGCGACGAACAGCCAGCCGGACAGGCCGAACAGGCTTGCCACCACCAGCACGGATAGCAGCACCGCCCATATCGGGCGAAAGCGCGCCAGCAGATAGGCCAACAGCAGCCAGGCGGCGACCATTAGCGCCGCCACCAACTCGTTTTCCCAGGCCGGACGCAACAGATAATCGCCTTCCAGCATTTGCTCCACCAACTGGACGTGGCCCTCAATGCCGGGAACCAGTTCTCCCAACGGGGTGTAAACATTGTCGCCGAGACCCTTGGCGGTGGCGCCGACAAAGACGATGCTGTTTTTGAGCGCCTGCGGATCGGCCTTGCCGGCCAGCAAGTCGGCTGCCGAAACGTAGCGCTGCGCGGCGAGTGGCCGAAAATGCAGCCACACCCGCCCGTCGGGCGCCGTCGGCAGGAACGCCGCGTTACCCAGCCCGATGTCCTGGATGCCGGGCATTTGTCCCCGGCTCGCGGCGGCGGGATCGGTTACCTGGATCGAAATGTTTGGCTGGTTGGCGAACAGGCGCAGCGCCTCCAGCCCGAAACCGGGGTACAGCGTGTCCTGGACGCGATACACCAAAGGCATGGCGCGTAGCACGCCGTCGCCGGACGGCGACAGGGAAATGGCGCCGCTGCCGGTCGCGGCGGCGGTCAGTGCCGGCAGGCTGGCGAGGCCGCCGGGATAGGGGGGCAGCCAGTCGATGGCATTGCCGCCGAAGCTCAGGAAGTGCGCCTCGTCCGGCGGTAGCGGCAAGCCCGAGGCGACGGGTTCGATGGGAAAGCCGAGCACCACTTTGCCGCGGGAAAAGCTTTGCGCCAGAACTTCGTCGTGGGACGGCATCTTCAGCAGCAGATCGCGGAGGGGGAGATTGTCCGCCCAGCGCGCCGCCGCTTGCTCGGGAGAGGTGCGGTCCGGCTCTGCCAGCACGATGTCGAGCGCCACCACGGCGGCGCCCATGTCGACCAGCCGATCCACGATCTCGGCCATGACCGTGCGCGACCACGGCCATTGACCGACGCGGGCCAGGCTGGCGTCGTCGATGGCGATCACGCGGATCGGCAAGGCGTCGACGTAAGCCCGCGGCGCCAGGGACTGCAACTGATCGAAAGCGCTGTCGCGAATCCGGGCGCGAAATTGCGGATCGGTAGACTGAATAATCAGGGTGGTCGCGACCAACAGGGCCGGCAACAGCCAGCGCACGGCGGCGGCGCTGGCCTGTTTTTGCCAGCGTCTGGCAGGGGGGCTGTCTTTTGGGCTAGCCAAAATATTCATTTCCTAAGCCGGACGAGCCGGAACCAAAGAAAGTAATGGGTGATGAGCGATGGGTAATGGGAGGGTGGTTTTCATCACCCATTCCTCATCACGCGTTACCGCAGTGGTCAATTTAAAATACCTTGTCGTCACGTTTCGACATCATTTGGCTGGTAAGAGACTAAACAGATTGGGGGCGTTTTCCAGAAGTGGCGGGGTGCCTCTAGCGTCGCGCCGCTGTCGCGGTTCCCGTCGTGAGTAGCCGAGATCCACCCGAGATAGGTTGGGCTCTCCCCGGAGGCGGGGGCGCTCCTGGCGGCGGCTGGGTCGCCGTGGGAGTTTGGGTCGCCGTGGGAGGCGGGGTCCCCGTGGGAGGCTGGGTCGCCGTGGGAGGCGGGGTCCCCGTGGGAGGCTGAGTCGTCACGGGAGGCTGAGTCCCCACGGGAGGCTGAGTCCCTACGGGAGGCTGAGTCCCTACGGGAGGCTGAGTCCCTACGGGAGGCTGAGTCCCCACGGGAGGCTGAGTCCCTACGGGAGGCTGAGTCCCCACGGGAGGCTGAGTCCCAACGGGAGGCTGAGTCCCTACGGGAGGCTGAGTCCCCACGGGAGGCTGAGTCCCTACGGGAGGCTGAGTCCCAACGGGAGGCTGAGTCCCCACGGGAGGCTGAGTCCCCGCGGGAGGTTGAGTCCCCACGGGAGGTTGAGTCCCCACGGGAGGCTGGGTTCCAGGGGGCGGTTGCGTTCCCGGAGGTGGCAACGATGATTGCGATATTTTTTGGATTCCAGGAGGGGGTTGAGAGCCGGCAAGCGCCCCACTGCCTAGTCCGCCGGGGATGCTGCCAAGGCTTGTCCCAAGGGGAGGCAGGGCACTCGGCGGAGGTACGGCACCCGGCGGAGGCAGGGCACTCGGCGGAGGCAGGGCACTCGGCGGAGGCAGGGCACCCGGCGGAGGCAGGGCACCCGGCGGAGGCAGGGCACCCGGCGGAGGTACGGCACCCGGCGGAGGCATGGCACCCGGCGGAGGTACGGCATCTGGCGGAGGCATGGCACCCGGCGGAGGCATGGCATCTGGCGGAGGTACGGCACCTGGCGGAGGCGGTAGAGCACCTGGGGGAGGCGGTGGCGAGGCTCCAGCGGCGGGTTGGGCACTCGAAGTGGTCTGTGAACTCGAAGCAGGTTGGGCATCCGAAGTAGAAGACTGGGTGCTCGAAGCCGATGTTGTCGAGGCAGAGGAAGGCGTCGCCGCGCCGGAGCCACCCGCAGAACCGCTACGCCCCTGGCGCAGATCGATCTTATACGGGAAGCGTTGCGGCATGGCGTTTACTGCCGTCACGATGGCGCTGTTGCCGGCGGGAACCTCGATTGATCCTCCCTTGTTGGAAATTGTCACGCGCCCCTGATCGACGCTGACGTTGAACGTCGTGCCGAGTTCCACCGAGTATTCGGTGCCGCGTACTCCAAGGTTGGCCAGGCGGGTCTTGAGCTGGTAGTTTTCCTTGTCCATCTGCCCGGTCAGGGTGTGGATCAGTCCGTTGGTCAAGCTGAATTGGGCGCGGTTGTCCTTGCCCTTGCCATAGCGGTAATCGTCCACCGCGAAGCGGGTGTTGCGGTACACCGTGAGGAGGGTGCCGTCGATGAAGCGGATCTGTACCTGGCCCTCGCCGGTGACGAGACTGTCGCCGCTGTACAGGTCGGCTTTGATCGCCGGCGGACGCTTCTCGACGCCGCGAACGATCTCCGCTTGGCCGGTGAAGGCCAGGACGATGCCCACGCTATCCGCGCCCAAGGCCGGTACGGCGCTCATCAGGAAAAAACCCAGCGCAGCCAGGAACAGGTGCGGGCAGCCGAAGCCGCGCCGCCGAATCGGATCATTTTTTCGCATTGTCGAACTCCCATCTCAAATGCAGCATGAAGGTCTTGCGGGTAAAGTCGTAAAGCTCGGTAGAGGACGAATTGCGGGAATACGAGTACTGGGGAATCAGGTGCCAGCGCCCGCCGATCCGGTAATCGGCTGCGACGATCATGCTCAGTTGCTTGTCGTTGCGGAAAATTCCGTACAGAGCGTCCTCGGCCTGGTGGCGGCGCTGTTCGTAAACCGCGCCGGCGGAAATCGACCAGTCTTCGTTCAGGCGCATCCGTCCGGCCAGTTGGACGCCCGCTTGGCGAAAGCCGATTGGCGAATTGGCGCCATCCTTGGCGTTCTCTTCCCCGCCGTAGACGCCGAACTGCATGGTCGCGGCGCCGCCTTCCCGGATCGAATCGAGCGTGACGCCGACGACCCGCCGCGCGGCGTTGTCGCTGCTCTGCCCCGGATACTCGAAGTCGAGGCTCTGCACGTAGCCGGTCAGCCAGGAACTTCCGTCGAGGGGATGAATCCAGTTCAGCCGCAGGCCGCGGGTCTTGCGATAAGTAGCGCCAGCGACCTGATAGTCCTGGCCCGTCAGGGATGTGCCGACATATTCGTCGCCGATTCGGCGCAGGATGCCCAGATCGAGATTGACGAAGCTCTCCCTGACGTCCCGGCGCGTGCGGTTGTCCCCGACGCGAAGGATACCGGTGCCGGTCAGCCAGGTATTCTCGTCGAGAGTGCCGACCCAGGTCGTGCCCGCCTCCAGCGTGGCGACGTGGTCGGCATCCCGTGCCGCGTTGCCGAGCGACAGCGGTTCAGTCCCGAGAGCCGGAAAAATCAAGGACTGCTGGTCCGGGCCGCTGGTCACGTTGCCGTCCCAGCCGATTCCGCCCTGGACGTAGCCGCGCCCGGACAAACGGCTGCTTTCCGAAACGGCGGCCTGCGCACGCAGGCTCTCCAGTTGCCGCTGTTGCTCGGCGTTGAGTTGGTGCGTGGTCAGCGGCTGCAAGAGATCGTCGAGCAGGCGCGTACTGCCGCGCTCGATAACGATCTGAGCCAGTTTGAGGCGTGCCTCGACGTTTTCCGGGGCAACCATCAGTACGCGCTCGAAGGCGAACTGGGCTTGCCCGCTCCGGCCGGCGCGATATTGCGCCAGTCCGAGCAGGAGGTCGTAATCGGTATTCCCGGCGAAATGCACCAGGTTGCGCTCCAGCAGCGCCGCCGATTGTTCCGCGTGGCCTGCCTCCAGCAGACGGCGCGCCTCGTCGAGATTCGGCGCGGCAACGTCGGCGCAAGCCGAAACGGCAAGCGATGCCAGGCCGACTCCGCTCGCCAGTAATTGAATCGCCTTGTATCCACACAACTTACGCATGACTTTTTCCTCTCGTCGGGCGCCGAAGTCGGCGCTAGAGTGCCGGCTGTGTCACTCCGACCGTGCCGATATCCTCGGACGGCATGGATGCCGCTAATCCCTGTCCTATGGGAGAAACAACCTTTTTATGAAATAAGTGAAAGGCAAAAACAGTTTTGAATGTTTAGCGTTGAGTGTTTAGTTGATGTCGCCGCGCAAAGCGCGTCGGATTTGAATCAGGCTAAGAGCGCATTCCCCAACTCAACACTCAAAACTAATAACTGCTATTACTTATCCAGACTTACTATTACAAATATTTACATGCCCATGCTGACATTCGCTGACAATCCCTTTTTGCGTCCTCTGAATTCGTAGAAAATGGCGACTGGCTTCGGCCTATTGAAATAAGAAGAAGAGAACGATTGCCGACCAAGGACTGAATTGAACGCTGCGAGTACGTATTGATGACGGGGGTATCCCACTTGCTATCGCGAATCAGCGGATTTTTCCGCTCCCGGCATCCGTGGGCGGTTTGGCTGGCGCTGGCGTTGGTGTGGCAGGGCGCTATCGCAAACCCGCTTCCGGTCGGCGACCTCGCCGTGCTGGTCGATCCCAGCGGTACCGAGACGATAGACAGCGTAACTTCCGCGCTAGCCAGCCTGCGCTTTACGCCGGTGCGCGGCGCTTTCAACGCGGGTTACACGAGGAACGTCCATTGGCTGCGCTTTACCGTGCGGGCGTCCAGCCCCGGCGATTGGTGGCTGGAAGTTCAGCCGCCTTTTCTCGACGATCTGCGCCTTTACGAACCGGTGGCGGAAGCGCCCGGCAGTTTCAACGAGAGGCGCGGCGGCGACCGGCTGCCCTTTTCCGCGCGCGAAGAACCGCATCGATCCTTCGTCTTCAAGCTCCAGATGGACGACACGTTGCCGCATACGCTCTATCTGCGCCTGCAAACGACCAGTTCCTCGCTGGTTTTCCTCAAGCTGTGGAATGCCGGGGAATTCCATGGCGCGGCCAATCTCGAATATGGCGGCCTGGGCATTTACTACGGAATCCTCATCTTCGTCCTGCTCTTCAACCTGGTTTTATGGGCCTGGTTGCGGGAAGAACTGTATGCCTGGTTCTGCTTGCACGTGGCGACCTCGATGCTGCTGACCATTGCCGCCAACGGCCTGGTCAGCCAATATATCTTCCCGGAACATCCGGCTATCGCCAACGCCTGGCTGGGCGTGGCATTCGCCATTACCCTCAGCGCCGGGGCGCCGTTTTACCGGCGCATGCTGAAAGTGGAGCGCGACCAGCCTTGGCTGTTCAGGCTCTATCGGATTCAGGTGATTCTGCCGCTGGCCTTGCTTCCCGTGCTGCTCAGCGATTATTACATCGAGGCGGCGCGGGCGATGATTAGCCTGCTGCTGTTGATGCTCATCCTCGGTCTATGGCTGGCGCTACGAATCTGGCGGGAAGGCCGGCGGGAAGGCGTATTCATCGCCGCCGGCAATGCCCTCGCCTTGTTTGGCACGCTGGGCATGGCGGTTTCCCTGCTGGGCTTATATACGAACGATTTTTTCATGTTTCACCTGCGACAAATATCCGGCTTGGGGAACATCATCGCCATGAATTTCGCGCTGGCCATGCGCTTTCGCGAGTTGCGCGCCGCCGAGTTCCAGGCGCTGATCCGCGTCCAGGCCTCCGAGGCGATTGCCGAACAGGCGCGGGCCGCGCATCGGGAACAGGGCGAATTCATCGCCATGCTGTCGCACGAACTGAAAACCCCCCTGGCGGTGGTCGACGTCGCGGTACAAGCGCTCGAACGCCTCAACCGCGCCAACGATACCGAAGTGTCGCGTCGCCACGGGCGTATCCGTCGAACCGTGGGCCGCGTCAACAACCTGGTCGAGCAATTCCTCGCCAAGGAACGGATCGACGACGAAGGGCTGACGATTCGGCGCGCCCCGACCGACGTCGCCGCGCTGCTCCGGCGCGTCGCCGAGGAATCCGCCGACGCGCAGCGCCTGCGGGTAACCGCGCCCGCCGTCCTGACCATCGCTGCCGACCCGGCATTGCTCGGCGTGGTGGTCGCCAACCTCATCGACAATGCCCTCAAGTATTCGCCGCCCGAGACCACGGTCGGCGTGTCGCTGGCGCCGTGCGGCGAATCCGCCAGGAAGGGCATCGAGATCGTCGTGGCCGATCATGGCGGCGGCATACCGGAAGCGCTGCGCGAGCGTCTCTTCGACCGCTACGTGCGCGGAGACAACGTCGGGAACATCGGCGGCGCCGGACTCGGCATGTACCTGGTACGGCGCATCGCCGAAATGCACGGCGGAACCGTCGAATTAATCAATCGAGACGGCGGTGCCGAATTCCGCGTCTGGCTTCCAGGAGAAATATCATGATCCGCATCGCCGTGGTCGAGGACAATGCCGACCTGCTCGACGATATCGCCTTCAACCTGCGCGATGAAGGCTTCGAGGTGGCGATGTGCGACAACGCCGTGGCGCTGGACGAGCGTCTTCAGGATTTTTCCCCCGACATCGTCGTGCTGGATATCGGCCTGCCCGGCGAGAACGGCCTCTCCATCGCCCGCCGCCTGCGCCGTAAACAGCCGCACCTCGGCATCGTGATGCTGACCGCGCGAACCACCATGCCCGACCGCATCCGGGGCATGGAGGAAGGCGCGGACGTCTATCTCGGCAAGCCGGTCGACATGCGCGAACTGGCGCTGGTGCTGCGCGCCCTGGCCCGACGCATCGCCGTCGCCAAGCCGCCCGATAGCGGACTGATCCTGCTGGCCGGAGAACAGGCACTGCTGACCGACCAAGCCGCGCGCATCGAGTTGACCCAGAGCGAAACCCTGCTGCTGGCTCGTCTCGCCCGCGCCTCCAACTGCCAGGTGAGCCGCAAGCAGCTTATCGAAGCACTCGGCGGGCAATACTTGAGTTACGACGAAAGGCGCCTCGAAGCCATCGTCAGCCGCCTGCGCAAAAAGCTCGAAGCGGCGGGACTCGCCGCCGATACGCTAAAAGGCATACGCGGCGCCGGCTACGTCTTGACCGTCCCGATGGCGGAACGGCAAGACGCATCCGGCTTGGGGGCGAATTAATCCTGGGCCGTCACGCTGCGCACCTTGCCGCGCAACGGGCGCAGCCCTAAGCATTCCTGCATGTCGTAGCCGCGCGAAGTAAGCGCGCCAACTCACGGCGAGGAGCCACAGTCCATTGGGGTAGTCCATGTGACGCGTTCTCCAGGGAAGGGCTGACGTCATACCGAAAAAGCTCGATTGACTAGGAGCTTGTCGGACTTAAAGGAAATCGGCTGCAAATTTGTCTGGCCGGTCCATATTTCGCCGCTTTATTGGTCAATAGAATGACTGTTGACCTGCAAAACCGGCAAATGGGGTAAGCAGGCATTTCGCCGCAAGGCGAAAGCTCGCAAAATCTGTCCTCGCCCAGCTAAATTTTGCGAGCAGCCACTACGCGGCTTGCCTGCGAAACCCGTTGCGCTTCGATTCTTCAAGTCCGACAGGCTCCTATGGCACCTGCTCGGTTATCATCGGGGGTCGCCAATTCTCACTGCTGGAGCCATTTTGTCGGTCCTCTCCAAAAAAATCCTGGTCGTGTCGGCCGCTGTCGCGTGCTTATATCTGTTGCTGCTTCTCGTCGCCTGGGGGCGCTTCGACGGCGCGGACGTCGGGCAGCGCCTGACGGCGTGGCTGGCGGAAAAGCCGCGGTGCGTCTTGCATCTGGAAGAGACTCCCCGTCTTGCCTTGTTTCCCCGCCCGGCGGTGGTGCTGGCGCGCAGTACGCTGAGCGGGCGGGACGGCAAGGTGGCATTTGCAAGTTTCACCGAGGCGCGCCTGAATCTTGCGTGGGGAGCACTGCTGGGGGGCGCGCCGCGAGTGACCGGCATGGTCCTGCACGGCGTGCGCGCCGATCTGGGCGGTGCCGGGGTTTTTAACGGCGGCGCGGCGAACGGGAACGTGCTGCATCTGGAGCGGGCGGTGCTGAACATCGCCGGCAGCGCAGTGGATGGGGAGGGCAGCGGCAGCGGATTGGGCTTGAGTGATCTCCGCTGGCGGCTGCAGAGCGCGCCGGCCGGGCAGGCACATAGCTTGGCGCTGGGGCTGAACGGCCTTCACGGCACGGAGAAATTCGACTTGCGCCTGGCAATCGGCGCGCTGCGCCAGGTGCCGCAGGGATTCGCCGCGGAAGATGTCAGCCTGGTCGCCCAATGGGGCCACGACGCCGCCAGCTTCGACGTGGCGCTGCGGATTCCGGCGTTGGCGGGCGATGTCGCCACGGCACAGGCGGAGCAGGCGGTGTTATCGGTCAATCACCTGTGGCCGAGCGGCAGGCTGACCCTCACCTACAGCGGCGCGGCCCGCCTCGGGGTGGCCGGCGCTTGGCTGGCATGGCCCGCCGCGCGCCTGGAGGTGAACCTGCTCGACGGCGCTAAAGGCGAATTGACCCATACCTGGAATGGCGCGACCCGCTTCGAGGCGGCACAGGCCCGCCCGCAATGAGCGCGATATCAAACCGGATGACGATCTGTAATTCCGAGCCTGTTTGGGTCGCGACGTTGGCGTAGTGCTGACTACCCGAGCAGTGCGGCGACTGCATCCATCTGTTCGTGCTCGAAGGCCGGCGCGAAGTCGTCCAGTTCGACCGCACGCAATCCGACCTCCGGGCCGAGCGCGATCCGCCGCCAATTCGCTACCGCGGCATGCACCTCACCCAGCACGGTCAAAGCCTGGGCCTCGTCCAGTGCGAAATACGACGCGCGGGCCAGCAGCATCTGCACGTCGGTAATCGGCCCATCCTGCTCGGTCAACCAGGTCTTGGATTCCCTCTCCCTGTCCGGGAAAGGATTGATGTCGAAGGCGGGCGCAAGCCGCCACAGCCCGCGCTCCACATGCAGGAATCCGAGATTCTGCAAGTGATCGTCCACGTTGGCGATCAGCAGGTTGAACACCAGTCGCCGCCAGAGTTGACGCACGTCCGCAGTGGGGGCATGGCTGTGCGAGCGGATCGCGTCGGCGATCTCGGCGTAGCTGCGCTCCTCTTCGCGCGAGGCTTGCAGCAGCGTAGCGGCCGATTGGTAGGGAATGCGGCCGTCTTCGGCGTCGCGGTCGAAGCGGCGGATGACCGCTACCGGCACTGCATTTCCCCGCTCGCCCAGCAAGACGATGCGCGCGGCTGCGGCATCGATGCCGGCCTGCGCCGCCAGCTTCAGGGCCAGCACCTCGCCGCGCGTGACGCTGCGGCTGTCGCCCATGCTGGGAAATTTGCCGATGGCGAGCCAGCCGTCCTCGTCCACCAGCGTGCACTTGGGGCGCATGCCGCCGAGCGACGTGCCCTTGCCTTGCAGATAGCGCAAGTCCTCGGCCGATTCCTGTCCGCGCTCGACGGCACGGCTGGCCAGGTAGATACGCTCCAACTCGATCAGCGGCGGGGTGCTGCGCCGCCCCTTGTCCACCGTCCGCTGCCAAGTCCCCTCCGTATCGCAGAGGCGCAGTGCACCGACGCGGCTGAAGTCGTCGACCGCCAGCAGGTAGTCCAACTCGGTGAGGGCTGGCAGGTGGGGCTCTGCCCTGCGGCGCTTGGCGTGGTCGCGGGCGATGACGCGCCGACCCCAAGCGTCCGGCGCGGTATCGGCGATGGCACCGTGGAATACCGAGTCGTGCGGCGAAGCCGCCTTGTGCGGCTGATGGCCTGCTATGAGTTGCAGGTCGGCCGACACGTTGAAGCGTGACGGGTTGGATAGCCAGGCCGCGTCATAGGCGAAGGCGCTGTTCTCACGGCGGCCCTGGCGGACATAGGCGAGCGAACCGACCGGCAGGCCCGCCTTGCCGATGCACAGCCGGACTTGCCTGCGGACCGCGGCGACGGCGGTCATCAGAGCGCTCCCGAGGGACTGCCTGACTTGCTGCGCACGCGCTTGGGCAAGCGCTCGTCCATCAGCGTCAGGCCGATTTCGTCGTTAGGGGTATCCAGGAGGTGCTCCAGCGCCTGGATCTCGCCGAAGACGTGCAGCGCACGGGCGAAGAAGTGGATGGGCACCCGCACATCGCCTTTTTCCATGCGGCGTACCGTGGAAAGGGATGCCCCCATGCGTTCGGCCAGTGAAGCCTGCGAGATATGGCGACGCCGTCGCGCCAGCGAAATGTCGCTGCCGAGCTTGTGGATGGCACGTTCGACAGGCAGAGGAATCGGGGATTCCATGTTAATCGCTCCCAAGAGGTTCTTAATATGTAATAAAGAGTTCTGTCGGGACGATTATAGGTTGTAATGTCGGAACCCTGCAACAAAGATGCCCATGAGCGCGTTTAAATGGGTTTTGGGTTCTGGTGAGAACCTTAAATTATCGGGTTCTGGCCGTGCCGCGTACTTCCGCATCATGGCGGGGGGGGGCGGCGTTGGGCCATCAATCCGGTCGTACCGGGACCGTTCAAACCGGAGGTTCGTTAAGACAGTCGTACCGGGTTGTTTTGATTCCTTAATTCCATTAAGAATCAGAGAACTGTTTGTATCACGTTTCCCGGAATGAAATAATGCCGTCACGATATTTACCTGGGAAGCCATTGGGAAGCCGACGACGTGAAAAACACTGTATTACCTTGCACCGCATTGCCTCAAACGACCAACTTGGATCAGGGGGGATTCTCGTCCGCCATTATCGCCTGGCAGCGCCGCCACGGACGCCACGACCTGCCCTGGCAGCAGTCCCGCGACCCGTACCGGGTGTGGCTGTCGGAAATCATGCTGCAGCAAACCCAGGTGGCGACGGTGATTCCCTATTACCTGCGCTTCCTGGAACGGTTCCCCGATCTCGCCGCGCTGGCCGCGGCGCCCGAGGACGACGTGCTGGCGCTGTGGAGCGGGCTGGGCTACTACTCGCGGGCGCGCAACCTGCACCGTGCCGCCCGGCAAATCGCGGCGCGCCACGGCGGGGCGTTTCCCGCCGATTTCGCCGCCATCCAGGAGTTGCCCGGCATCGGGCGCTCTACCGCCGCTGCCGTCGCGGCGTTCGCCTTCGGCCAGCGGCGCGCCATCCTCGACGGCAACGTGAAGCGGGTGCTGACGCGCTGCTTCGGCATCGCCGGGTTTCCCGGCGAGAAAGCGGTGGAAAAGCAACTCTGGCATCTTGCCGAAACCCTGCTCCCCGCCACGGACATCGAAAGCTACACCCAGGGGTTGATGGATTTGGGCGCCACCCTGTGCAGCCGCGCCAAGCCGCGTTGCGGCAAGTGCCCGTTGGCTGAAGAATGCGTTGCTTACCGCACCGGCCGCACCGCCGAATTCCCGCAGCGCAAGGCGCGCGCGCCGCTGCCGGAAAAATTCAGCGTCTTCCTGGTGCTGCTCTGCGATGGTCAAATCCTCCTCGAAAAACGCCCGCCCACCGGCATCTGGGGCAGCTTGTGGAGCCTCCCGGAAATCGTTCCGGGCGACGACCCGGCGCTCGCCGCGCGGCAGCGCTTCGGCTTCGAGTGTGGAGAATTCACGGCGCTTCCGCCGATCCGCCATACCTTCACCCATTTCCGCCTGGAAATCCGCCCGCTGCTGGGCTACGGTTCAATCAAGGGCGACACGGCGCGGCAAGGCGCGGCCCTCTGGCTGGCGCTCCCCGCTGCCCTCGCAACGGCCCTGCCGACGCCGGTGCGCAAACTTCTCGAACGGCTCGAACGACACGATCATGACCAAGCTCCCTAAAAAACCCTGGCACGCCCGCAGCGTCGAGGAAGCGCTGGTGCGCCTCAAGACCGATGCGGCGAGCGGGCTGGTGGCGTCCAAGGTGGCGCGCCGCCGCGAGCGCTTCGGGCCGAACCGGATTGCTCCCCGCCCCGGCGTGCCGGCGTGGCGGCGTTTCCTGCTGCAGTTCAACGCGCCGCTGGTGTACATCCTGCTGGTGTCGGCGGCGATTGCCGGGTTGCTCGGCGAGTGGGTGGATGCCGGGGTGATTTTCGCGGTGACCCTGGTCAACGCCGCCATCGGCTACGTCCAGGAGGCCAAGGCGGAAGGCGCCATCGCCGCCCTGGCGCGGATGACGCCGCATTTCGCCACGGTGGTCCGCGACGGCGCGAAGCAGGCCATCCCCGCCGCCGACTTGGTGCCCGGCGACCTGGTGCTGCTCGGCGGGGGCGACCGGGTGCCCGCCGACCTGCGCCTGACGGTGGCGCGCGAACTGAACGCCGACGAATCCATGCTGACCGGCGAGTCGCAGGCGGTTGCCAAGCACGTCGCCCCGCTGGCCGAGGAAACCATGCTCGCCGAGCGCGCCAACATGCTGTATTCGGGTACCCTGATTAGCTCCGGGCAGGGCGCGGGCGTGGTGGTGGCGACCGGCGAGCGCAGCGAGACCGGGCGAATCTCCCGCCTGATCGCCGCCGCCGAGACGCTGGCGACGCCGCTTACCCGCAAGATCGAGCGTTTCAGCGCGGTGATGCTGTACGTCATCCTCGGCCTGGCGGCGTTCACCTTCGCCGTCGGCATGGCGCGCGGCGAAAAGGCAGTCGACATGTTCATGGCGGCGGTGGCGCTGGCGGTGGGGGCGATACCCGAAGGGCTGCCGGCGGCGATCACGGTGACCCTGGCCATCGGGGTGTCGCGCATGGCCAAACGACGTGCCATCATCCGCCACTTGCCGGCGGTGGAAACCCTGGGCGGGGCGACGGTGATCTGCTCCGACAAGACCGGCACGCTCACCGAGAATCGCATGACGGTGCAGGAAATCTACGCCGGCGGCGAGACTTTCACGGTGACCGGCAGCGGCTACGCGGCGGACGGCAAAATCCTCCGCGGCGAGGAGATCGTCACCCCGCGCGGCGCCCTGCTGGGCTGCCTGATGGCGGGGGTGCTGTGCAACGACGCGGCGCTCCGTGAAACGGCCGGGGAGCGCGAAATTACCGGCGACCCCACCGAAGGAGCGCTGCTGGTCGCCGCAGAAAAAGGCGGCCTCTCCGCCGCACGGCTCCAGACGGCCTTTCCGCGCCTGGATGCGATTCCCTTCGACTCGCGCTACCAGATCATGCTGACTTCTCACGACATGCCCTACAACGAGCGGGTGATCTTCGCCAAGGGCGCGCCGGAAAAGCTCCTCGACCGGTGCCGGGCGATGCTCGACGGCGACGGTAACAGCGTGTCGCTGGAGCGCGCCGCCATCGAGGCGCGGATGCTCGACATGGCGCGCCGCGGCCTGCGCGTGCTGGCCTTCGCCAAGGGCACGCCGCACGGCGGTACTGCGGCGCTCGCCGACGACTGGGTATTCGCCGGCCTGCAAGGGATGCTCGACCCGCCCCGCGCCGAAGCGATATCCGCGGTGCGCACCTGTCGGGCCGCGGGGATCGAGGTGAAGATGATTACCGGCGACCATGTCGCTACCGCCACCGCCATCGCCCAGCGCTTGGGCATCGGCGGGGAACACGCGGTGGCGATTTCCGGTGCGCAAATCGCCGCGCTGTCCGACGATGAACTAGCCAAGGCGGTGCGTAACGTTGCGGTGTTTGCCCGTGTCGAGCCGGAGCAGAAGCTGCGCCTGGTCAAGGCCCTGCAGGCCGAGGGCGAGGTGGTGGCGATGACCGGCGACGGGGTCAACGACGCGCCCGCCTTGAAGCAGGCCGACATCGGCATCGCCATGGGGCGCGGCGGCACAGCGGTGGCCCGCGAGGCCTCGGCGATGCTGCTCACCGACGACAATTTCGCCACCATCGAAGCGGCGGTGGAGGAAGGGCGGGGCGTTTTCGACAACCTGGTGAAATATATCCTGTGGACGCTGCCCGCCAATTTCGGCGAGGGGCTGGTGATTATCGCCGCAGTGGTTGCCGGCCTGACCCTGCCGATCACCCCCCTGCAAATCCTGTGGATCAACATGACCACTGCCGGAGTGCTGGGGCTGACCCTGGTCTTCGAGCCGATCCGCGGCGAAATCATGCGCCGCCCGCCGCGCCATCCCGCCGCGCCGCTGCTCAACGGCGTGCTGGCCGGGCGGGTGGCGCTGGCCAGCGTGCTGCTGGCGGTGGGAGCCTTCGTGCTGTTCCGCTGGTCGCTGGAGAGCGGCGCCGCCATCGAGCAGGCGCGCACCGTGGCGGTCAACATGTTCGTGATGGGCGAACTGTTTTACCTGTTCAACTGCCGCTCCACCAGCGAATCGCTGTTCGGGATCGGGTTGTTTTCAAATCCCTGGGTATGGGCCGGCGCCGCCCTGATGATCGCGCTGCAAGGGCTATTTACCTACGCCCCGTTCATGAACCACCTGTTCGGCAGCGTGCCCCTGACCGGCGCCGACTGGCTGCGCGTGGCCTTAGCCGGACTGGCGATATTCCTGGTGGTGGAGGGGGAAAAGGCGTTGCGGGGGAAAACAGTGTTTAGTGATTAGTTTTGAGTGCTTGGTTGATGTCGCCGCGCTTGGCGCGTCGTTATTTCGATCAGGCGCGAAGTGCAACGGAAACTAAACATTGTCTTACCCCAGCGGCACCGTCACCGTGAATTCGGCGCCCTCGCTACTGTTGTGCACTTCGATGCTGCCGCCCATGTTGGTTTCGATGATGGCTTTCGCCATGTACAGGCCGATGCCGGTGCCCTTGGTCTTGGTGGTGAAGTAGGGATCGAAAATCTTCGGCAGCACCTCTGCCGGGATGCCGCCGCCGTTGTCGCTCACCCGTGCCACCGCCATGCCGTTTTCTTCGCGCATTTCCACGCGGATGCGGCCTGTCGCGATGTGCCGGGTCTGTATCGCCTCGCTGGCATTGTTGACCAGGTTGAGCAGCATTTGCGCATATTCGTTGGCGTAGCCGGTGACCGTGATTTCGTGCGGCAGATCTTCTTCCAGGGTAATGCAGTGGCTGGCCAGGCCGGCACCGAGAATTTCGCGGATTTCGGCAAGGGTCGAGGACAGCGTGAAAGGCGCTTTTTCCTTGTCGGGACGAAAGAAATTGCGGAAATCGTCGATGGTGGTCGACATCTGCTGAATCAGGCGGTTTCCGGTACTGATCTTGTTGGACAGATCGTCCTTGGTCAGTTCGCCGAAATCGTAGGCGTCCTCGATGTTGACGAGCAGCAGGTTGAGCGCGTTGATCGGCTGGCGCCACTGGTGGGCGATGTTGCCGATCATTTCGCCCATCGCCGCCAGGCGCGATTGCTGGATCAGCAGATGATCCTTGTCGCGGCTCTTGGCGGCTTCTTCGGCGACGCGCTGTTCCAGGTGTTCGTTGAGCTGGCGGAGGGCTTCTTCCGCTTGCTTGCGCTCGGTGATGTCCTGGCCGACGGCGAGCAAGCCGATGATGCGTCCGGCGGAATCCCTGAGCGTCTTGTCGTACCACTCGATCAGGCGTTCCCGCCCGTCGCGGGTGACGATGCTGTCCACGTTGCCGTGCGTCTGAATGTTGCCGATGGCCTGGCGGAACAGCGCGCGCGTGCTTTCCCGCCGATGCTCGGGCAGGAACAGGGTGAACCAGTCCTTCCCGACGGCGTCCTGCGCGGAATAACCGGAAATCGATTCCAGGTAGGGATTGAAACGCACGATCCGTCCTGCCGGGTCGAGTACCAGGACGATGGCCTGGGCGGTTTCGATCAGGCTTTCGGCGAAGTCGCGCTCGCGGCGCAGCACCTCCTCGGCTTGCCGGCGTTCGGTATTGAGGGCGGCCATCAGAAAGCCCATCAGGAGGGTGACCACCATGTAGGCCCCCAGCAGGGTCAGCCCGACATGCTGGTCGGGGAGATAGAACGTGCCGCGTCCGGTGGCGGTTCCCCAGGCGCCGGCGACGGCAAGCAGTAGGCTGCCGGACGAGGCGCCAAATACCCCGAAGCGCATGGCTGCCCAGGCGATCAGCGGCAGCGGCAGGAATGCCATGGGTAGAGTGCGCCCATCGACGGGGGTGTTGGCGACAAAGGCTAACCACAGTACCGCGAGCACGACGGCCATCCAGGCCAGGAATTCGCCGCGCCGCCTGGCGATTGTCGCCAGGGTTTCGTGCGAGAGCGCCAATAGCAGCGGCCCCGCCAGCAAAACGCCGATGGCGTCGCCACCCCACCAAGTCAGCCAGGCCGAACCCAAGGCACTCCACGGCATGACTTCCGCCAGATACAGGCTGGCGACCCCGCCGCTGGCAGAGAGCGACATGCCCAGGACCGCCGCAACACCGAACTGGGTAATGTCGCGGCGCCGGTCGAATGCCGGATGGAAGTCGCTGTGGTGCAGCAACCAGATCGTTGCGAGCGGACCCAGGGTGTTGCCGATGGCAATGGCGGCAGCCAGCGGCGTGGAAGAACCGATGGTCAGGTTGACCAGGAAGGCACCCAGCCAGACGCCGGGCAACATCGGGTAGCCCCAGCGCAGCAGGGCCGCCACCGCGATGCCGGTGGGCAGCCAGATCAGGGTGATGTGCGAACCGGCGTAAGGGATTGCCAAGCCAAGTCGTCCGGCGGCGTAATAGGCGGTCACCAGCGCGACTATCTTGGCGAGCCAGCGGGACGTCGGCGAGGTAGGGAGAGGGAGGCTCATGGCGGTGAATTTATGACTAATATTTGAAATATATCACGTGCCGAAAATCGTATTGCCGGTTTATTGGGGCGAGCCATGTCCTGTATTATCATTCGTAGGAATGCAACGGGAGACCAGCATGGATATCAAACTGTTTCTAACGATTTTCGGCAGTGTTTTCCTCGCCGAAATGGCCGATAAAACCCAGGTGGCAACCTTGTTGTTCGCCGCCGACAACGGTCACGCCAAACTCACCGTGTTTCTCGCCTCGGCGCTGGCGCTTACCGCCACTTCCGCGCTGGGGGTGCTGGCCGGCGGGCTGCTCAGCCAGTGGCTCAATCCCAAATATCTGACCTGGTTTTCCGGGGCGGCGTTCATCGCCATCGGGGTGTGGACCTTGGCGAAAGGCTGACCGTGTTCATCGATACCCACTGCCATCTCGACGCCGCCGAGTTCGCTGCCGACCGCGACGACGTGGCGGCGCGGACTCGCGCGGCGGGGGTGTCGAAGCTGGTGATTCCGGCGGTGGCGCGGGGCAATTTTCCGGTGGTGCTGGAAACCTGCCGCCGCTATCCCGGTTGCTACCCGGCGCTGGGTATTCATCCGCTGTACGTGGCCGACGCCCAGCCGCAAGACCTGGGAATCCTCCGTGCCGCCGTGGCGGAACACCGTCCGGTGGCGATCGGCGAAATCGGCCTGGATTTTTTCGTCCCCGGTTACGACCGGGAAAAACAGGAGTTTTACTTCACCGAACAGCTCAAGATCGCCCGCGATTTCGACCTGCCGGTACTCATCCACCTGCGTCGCGCCCAGGATACGGTGCTCAAGTACCTGCGCCGATTCCCGGTGCGTGGCGGCATCGCCCACGCCTTCAACGGCAGCCGCCAGCAGGCCGAAGCCTTCCTCAAGCTGGGCTGCAAACTGGGCTTCGGCGGTGCCTTTACCTGGCCGCGCGCCCTCAACCTGCGCGAGTTGGCGAAGACCTTGCCGCTCGACGCCCTCGTTCTGGAAACCGATGCCCCCGACATTCCCCCGGAATTCGTCGGCAAGGGGCGCAACAGCCCGGAATTCCTGCCGCGTATCGCCCAGCACCTCGCCGATCTGCGCGGGATGTCGCTGGAGGAACTGGCTGCCGCGTGTCGCGCCAATACCCTGGCGGTGCTGCCGGAGTTGGAGGATGAAAAATGACAAAAGGGAGAGGTAGGATGGGCGCGCTGACGCTTCGTCCATCCTACGTCAATTTTTTGTTCCCCTCGCCCACGGGTACTGGTAGCCCGGATGAAGCAACGCGGAATCCGGGGCCGCCGCGAGGCGGAATCAATGGCTGGCAATGCCGCTCGTCCCGCGCCCTGACGGGCGCTCCCGGATTTCGCGTTGCTGCATCCGGGCTACGGTGGGGGTTCCTGGCCCTTGTGTTTATCCTCCTGGCCTTTCCCTCCCGCGCCGCCGAACCGCTATGGCGCGAAACCGATGCCCACGGCCAAGCGGTCGTTCACCTGTATTTCTTCTGGTCGAAAAACTGCCCGCACTGCCTGGTCGCCAAGCCTTATGTCGAAGGCTTGGCGGCGCGCACCCCCTGGCTCAAACTGCATTCGGCGGAAATCGTCGATCACCCGGAAAACCGCCGGCGCTATGTCGAAATGGCCGAGGCGCTGGGCCAGGAAGCGCAGTCGGTGCCGGGGTTTTTCGTGTGTGGGGAAATGACCACCGGTTTTCTCTCCGAGAATGAATCCGGGGCGGATCTGCTGCGCCGCGCCGAAGCTTGCCGGCAAGGTGACGTGCCGATAAAACAGTCCGCGCCCATCGCCATTCCTGGCTTTGGTACGGTGGATGCCGAGGCGTTTTCCCTGCCGGCGCTGACCGCGGTCATTGCGGGCCTCGACGCCTTCAACCCCTGTGCCTTTTTCGTCCTGCTGTTCCTCCTGAGCCTGTTGGTACATGCCCGCGACCGGGGCAAAATGGTGTTGGTGGGCGGGGTGTTCGTGTTCTTCTCGGGGCTGATCTATTTCCTGTTCATGGCCGCCTGGCTCAATGTCTTCCTGATCCTCGAAGAACTGCGTTACGTGACGCTTGGCGCCGGCCTGGTAGCGGTGGCGGTGGCGCTAATCAACATCAAGGACTTCTTCTGGTTCAAGGCCGGCGTCTCGCTCTCCATCCCCGACCGCGCCAAGCCGCTGCTCTATCAGCGTATGCGCAACCTGGTCGGCGCGGCGCGCTGGCCCTCGGTGCTGGTCGGTACCGCCGCGCTCGCCATCGTTGCCAACGCCTACGAACTGCTGTGCACCGCCGGTTTCCCCATGGTCTACACGCGCATTCTGACCTTGCGCGGCTTGAGTGCCGTCGACTACACGCTGTGGCTGGCGCTGTACAACGTCGTCTACGTCATCCCGCTGGGCGTGATCGTCGCGGTTTTTACCTTCACCCTGGGCGGGCGCAAATTGCAGGAAAGGGAAGGGCGCCTGCTCAAGCTGCTGTCCGGCAACATGATGCTGGGCCTGGGGCTGGCGCTGCTGTTCGCCCCGCAACTTCTCAACAACCTCGCCGCCACCGCGCTGCTGCTGGGATTGGTCGGGATACTCAGCGGCGCGATGGTGTGGCTTGAACGGCATTTGCCGAAGAAAGCCTGAATCGGCGCTATGCCCTAAGCCGGACGAGCCGGAGCCAAACAAGGTGATGAGTAATGAGTGATGGGTAATGGGAGGGTGGTTTTCATCACCCATTCCTCATCACCCATCACCGCGGAATTCAATTCAAACCACATTGGCGTCATGTTTTGACATCACTTGGCTGATAAGGGACTAATGGGAGCGCCGCCCCGCCGCGAAGCGGTGCCAATTGAAGCCGCCATCTTCTATGTGTCCACCAGTCGCTCCGCGGGCGGGTCTCCCACTTGTTCGGCTATCCCGCCTTGATGATTCTGATGCAGGCCTTTGCAGACTGGCAAAGGCAGGATTTCCATTCCCGTACAACTTACGTTACCATAATTCAAATGACTTTTTGAATTATGGTGAGGCATGGAACCCAAAGAACACTGGAACGCCGTTTACAGCGCCCGCTCCCCAGAGCAGTTAGGCTGGTATCAGGCCCACCCGGAAATCTCGCTACGCCTCATCGCGGAAAGCGGCGTAGCCAAGGATGCGGCGATTATCGACGTGGGCGGCGGGGCATCGCTGCTGGTGGATAAACTGGTGGCAGGCGGTTATACGGAGGTGACGGTGCTCGACGTTTCCGCCGCCGCCCTCGCCGCCGCCCAGGCTCGCCTGGGAAGCCGGGCGCAAACGGTAACCTGGCTGGAAGCCGACGCCACCCGCTTTGCGCCGTCGCGCCACTATGCCCTGTGGCACGACCGCGCGGTGTTCCATTTCCTCACCGAACCCGCCGACCGCCAGGCTTACTTGCGCGCGGTCGAGCAAGCCCTCCTCCCCGGCGCTCAACTCATCATCGCCACCTTCGCCCCGGACGGCCCGGAAAAATGCAGCGGCCTGCCGGTGGTGCGCTACGGCCCGCAAGAGTTGGCGAATGAAGTGGGAGAAAATTTCGAACTGCTGGAGTCGTGCGGCGAAACCCACACCACGCCGGGCGGGGTGAAGCAGAGTTTTTCCTATTGCCGCTTTCGGCGGCGCTGAATCACGACTTGTTCGGACAATCCGCGTTGATGCAGTCGGCGAACAAATACATGGAGTGGTCGCGGACGATGAAGCCGCGTTCCTTGGCGATTTTTTCCTGGCGTTTTTCGATGTCGGGGTCGTAGAACTCTTCCACTTTCCCGCATTGCAGGCATACCAGGTGGTCGTGGTGGTGGCCCTGGTTGAGTTCGAACACCGATTTGCCGCCTTCGAAATGGTGGCGTACCAGCAGGCCGGCGGCTTCAAACTGGGTGAGGACGCGGTAGACGGTGGCGAGGCCGATGTCCTCGTTTTCCGCGATAAGAATCTTGTAGATGTCCTCGGCGGTGAGGTGGCGGACCTCGCTGGTTTCGAAGAGATTGAGGATCTTCAGCCGGGGGGTGGTGGCTTTCAGGCCGGCGTTCTTGAGGTCGTTGGAGTCGCGCATGGGGGGATGATAAATCGAATGAAAAATTGTTTCCAGCGGCTTCTTTAAGGAGTTTGCCGTTCCGCACCGGGTTGACGATATAATACCGGCCACTTCATGACCTTGCCGGGAAACTCCATGGCTTATTTGCGAATTCTGTTGTTGCTGACCCTCGGGGCGCTTGCCGGCTGCTCCGTTTCCCCTTACAAGCTCGATATCCAGCAGGGCAACGTGGTGACGCAGGAGATGGTCGCCAAGCTCAAGCCGGGCATGACCAAATCGCAGGTGCGCTTCATCATGGGGACACCGCTGATTACCGATGCTTTCCATGCCGACCGCTGGGATTACGTGTACCGCTATCAAAAAGCCGGGACACTCACCGAGGAGCGCCAAGTGGCGCTGTACTTCGAGGGCGAGAACCTCAAACGGGTGAGCGGCGACGTGGTGGCGGCGAGCGGGAGCGAGCCGATGCAGTTGGCGCCCAAGGTGGAGCCGGAGGAAAAAGGTTTCTTTGGCAAAATGTTGGAAAAGATCGGACTGTAAATCATGACGACCTTGAATATGGTGATTGCGGGCGCCACCGGGCGCATGGGGCGGGCTTTGCTGGAAGGCGTGGCACAGGCAGGCGATTTGCACCTGCACGGCGCGCTGGAACGCGACGGCAGTGCGCTGGTGGGGCGCGATGCCGGCGAATTCGGCGGCACCGTCGGGGTGAAACTGAGCCACGATTTGGCGGCGACGCTGAAAGGCGCGCACGCCCTGATCGACTTTACCCGTCCCGAGGCGACCCTTGAGCATCTGAAAATTTGCCGCGAACTGGGGGTGAACATCGTGATCGGCACCACCGGTTTCACGCCCGAGCAGAAACAATTCATCGCCGACGCCGGCCAGGATATCGGCGTGGTGTTCGCGCCCAACATGAGCGTGGGGGTGAATCTTTCCCTCAAGTTGCTCGACATCGCCGCTCGGGTGCTGAACGAAGGCTACGACATCGAGATCGTCGAGGCTCATCACCGCCACAAGGTCGATGCGCCTTCCGGCACTGCCTTGCGCATGGGCGAAGTGGTTGCCAATGCGCTGGGTCGCGACCTCGCCGAATGCGCGGTGTATGGCCGCGAAGGCGTGACCGGCGAGCGCTCGCCCTCGACCATCGGTTTCGCCACGGTGCGCGGCGGCGATATTGTCGGCGACCATACGGTCATGTTCGCCGGTATCGGCGAACGGCTGGAAATTACCCACAAAGCCAGCAGCCGCGCTACTTTTGCGCTGGGCGCACTGCGCGCCGCGCGCTTCCTGGCGCGCCAGGGCAAGGGCAGCTACGACATGCAGGATGTGCTGGGGTTGAAGTAGGCGATTTGCTCTCGCAATTTCGCTGTGACGCGATGGATTCCGTCTTCGGAACCGCCTTGGCGTGGTCTTTCTCTTTCGACGATAACGCTTAATCGAAAATCGTACGCACTTGCCGGATAGCCGAGACATCGGTTACGAAGCTCAGGGAGAGAAGAATGCTGGAGCGAAGAATACTCGACGAAAGTTACGTCTGGCTGCTGGGGAGCCTGTGCAATCTTCATCGGGTGCCGTTCGACGCCGCTTTGGTGCAAAACGGATTTGCTCCTCCCTATACCCTTGTTTCGTTCCTTGAGGCCGCGCAACTGCTGGGATTCAAGGCCGGTACGCGGACATTGCCCGAAGACGGGTGGGATAAATTGCCGCGTCCCTTCATCGTCTTCCTCAAAGACGAGACATCGAAGGCTGAAGGCAGGAACTCCGAATTCCATACGGCGGATGTTCCCGAGAGTGGTGTCGATTCTACTTCACGAGCGAGCCACGAAAATGATCATGAGGCGGCAGCGACGCTTCTTCCGGTATTCGTCCTGAAAGTCGAGAATCAAAAACTCGTCTACCATCGCCCAGGTTTGGGAACCCCCGAAACGTTGGCCTTCGAAGAAGCCGCCGCCCGCCTGGAACAGCAGCTTGTCCTGGTTGCCCGCGAAGCAGGTGCGGCAAACGACGAAGACGGGGAAAATATCGCCGGTTTCGAGATCGAAAAACCCAAGTTCGGCTTTCGCTGGTTCGTTCCCGAACTACTCAAACACAAGAAAATCTGGCGCGACGTCGTTCTCGCCTCCTTTGCCATCCAGTTGGTCGGGCTGGCGATACCGGTGTTTACCCAGGTCATCATCGATAAGGTCGTCGTTCACTAAACCCAGAGCACCCTGATCGTGCTCGGCGTTGCCTTGACGATGTTCATGCTGTTTACCGCAGTCATGACCTGGCTACGCCAATACATGGTCTTGCATACCGGCAACCGCATCGACGCCGTGCTCGGCAGTAAAGTCTTCCGCCACCTATTGCGTTTGCCGCTCCCCTATTTCGAGCAGCGTCCCACCGGCGTGCTGGTCGCCCGTTTGCATGGCGTGGAAACCATCCGCGAATTCGTTTCCAGCGCCGCGATCACGCTGGTGCTGGATTTCCCTTTCCTGTTCATATTTCTCGCGGTCATGTTTGCCTATAGTTGGCAACTATCGCTGATTGCCGTCTTTCTGTTGGGGCTGATCGGCATCCTCAGCTTGCTCGTTGCGCCGCTCTTTCGCGACAAGCTGAACCGCCAATTCATGCTCGGCGCACGCAACCAAGCCTTCCTCACCGAATACGTGAGCGGCATTGCCACCGTCAAATCGCTGCAAATGGAAGCCCACATCGAGACCAAGTACGATGGTTACCTTGCCAGTTATCTTGCCTCGGGATTTACCACCAAACAGGTGGGCAACAGCTACAACGTCGTCGCCAACGCCATCGAACAAGTCATGACGCTGTCCATCCTCATCGTCGGCGCGCTCCTGGTGATGAAGAACGAAGGCTTTACCGTCGGCATGTTGGTCGCCTTTCAAATGTTCGCTTCCCGCATGAGCCAGCCCATGCTGCGCCTGGTCGGTTTGTGGCAGGAATTCCAACAGGCCAACATCGCCGTAAAGCGGCTCGGCGATATCCTCGACATGCCCAAGGAACCCTACGCCCTCATCCCCAGCCGCGAAAATGCCGGTCATGGCAGTATCGAGTTGCGCGGTGTGTCGTTCCGTTACAGCGAACAACACCCCTGGCTCTATCGCGCACTGGACATGACCTTCAAGCCCGGACATTTCACTGTTCTGGTGGGACCGTCCGGCTGCGGCAAGAGCACCCTCGCCAAGCTCCTGTTGGGGTTCTACCGGCCCAGCGACGGGCAAATCCAACTCGACGGCAAGGACATTCGTCACCTTGCCGCCAACGAGCTTCGCCAGATATTCGGCGTCGTTCCGCAGGAAACTATTCTTTTCGCAGGCACCCTCTATGACAACCTGGTCATGGCGCATCCCCACGCTACCTTCAGCGACGTCATCGCCGCCTGCAAGGCCGCGGAAATACACGACTTTATCGAACAACTTCCCCAAGGCTACCAGACCGAAATCGGTGAACGCGGCACCAACCTTTCCGGCGGACAACGGCAGCGTATCGCTATCGCCAGAGCCTTGCTCAAGAAACCTAAAGTTCTCATCTTCGACGAAGCCGTATCCAACCTCGACCCGCACACCGCCGCCAACTTCGCCCAAACCATCAACAAGCTCAAAGGCAAAGTCACCATGATCTTCATCACCCACCAGATACCCAAAGGACTACAGGTGGATGAAGTCATCAACTTCGGGCCGGCGTTGACCGGGGCGCGGCGGGAAGCGCTACGCGATATCGAAGCCAATCCGGCCTGAAGGGGCTAGCCCAGGATCATCGTCCGCCGCGCCACCCATGGCTGCGACAAGATTTTCAAAAGTTAGCGATGGCAGTCTCGAAGCCTCCCGCGTCGTCGCCAGATTAGGCGAAGACACCCTCAGCATCGGCACGGCGGAAGATATCGCCATCCAGAGCCTGAAATTCGCCGACGGCAGCACGTTCACGATAGCGGAATTCATCGCACAACACCCGCTGGATGTCCGAGGGACGGGCGTCTCGGGAGACCTGATCGGCACGCCGTACCGCGACACCCTCCAGGCGGGGAAAGGGAACCAGCACATCCAGGGTCTTGCGGGAGCCGATACCTACCTCTACAACCTGGGCGACGGGGCGGACAGCATCCAGGACAGCGGCTCGGACAACAACGTCCTGCGCTTCGGCGCGGGGATTACGGCGGAGATGTTGACGGTGCGGCGCGCTCCCGAGTCCGCGGGGGCGCAATGCATCCTGGATTTGGGCAATGGCGACAGCATTGTCATCGGGGTGCTTCCTGGTGTGGTGATTCATGGGGTTTTCGATCTCGATCCGTTTGACGGGATGTTCGTCAAGACCATGGAGTTCGCCGATGGCAGCGTGCTCGACGTGAAGGATTTCATCATGCAACACGGCCTGCTCCAAACCGGGACGGATCAGGCCGATACCCTGATCGGCGAGGATGCGAAAGACGGCCTGATTCCCGATTGCCTAGTCGGCGGGGCGGGGAACGATACGCTGATCGGCGGCGGCGGGAGCGATATCTATGTGTTCAATCGCGGCGATGGGGCGGATACCATCCGGGATGGCACCGGCCCGCAGAATCACCCGCAATGGGGATGGATGCCGGGCGGGGACAATACGTTGCGTTTCGGCAAGGGGATCGCGGCGGGTGATATTGTGGCGTCCTATCGGCAACCCACGGCACAGAATAACGCCTATGCGATTGTTCTGGATCTGGGCGGAAACGACAGCGTGAGTCTGGAATTCGATCAATATTCCGTCGAGCCGGCGATACAAAACGTCCAGTTCGCCGACGGAACGGCTTCCACGTTACGCAATTTGCTTGCGCAGCGGGATTTGAAAATTACCGGTACCAACGGGAATGACCATCTGTATGGTTTCGATGGCTATTCCTTCGAGATGGCCGGCCAGGACGGCGACGATTATTTGAGCGCCAACATACTCGACGACACCCTGGCAGGCGGGCGCGGCCGGGATACCTTGGTGGGCGGCGGCGGCAACGACACCTACCTTTTCAATCGCGGCGACGGCGCCGATGCGATACTCGACGACGCGGCAAGCGACAACACGCTGAGCTTCGGAGCGGGCATCGCGGCGAACGACGTTGCCACCCGCTGGGATCCCGCAGCCAATACCTTGACGCTGGAGTTGGGGAGTGGCGACCAGATCGCCGTCGGCTCACTCGATAACCTGGCGATTCAAACCTTGCGCTTCGACGACGGGACGTCATTGGCCCTGGCGGATTTGCTGGCGCAAAAAAGCGTCATCCGCCTGGCGGCGACGGAAGGCGCCGACGTCATGAGCACGTTCGGCGGCGAATTGCCGCTGCAAGGCTTGGGCGGGGATGACCGGCTTTACGGCAGCGTGCTGGCGGACACCCTGGAAGGCGGCGCCGGCAACGACGTGTTGAGCGGCGGAGCGGGCAGCGATACCTACCTTTACAACCTGGGCGACGGCGCCGATACGGTGATCGATCAATCCAATGGGGATACCAACGTCCTGAGTTTCGGCGCGGGCATCACGGCCGCCGGGATCAAGGCGGTTTTTGAAGGAGACCAGGGGCCACTGACGCTGGATCTCGGCAACGGCGACAGCATCGCCATCGGCAGCATTTCCGACTATGCCGTGCAAACCTTGCAATTCAGCGACGGCACCACGCTGTCCATCGACGAGTTCATGGCGCAGGCGGGCGGCAACGCGATGAGAGGCACGGAAGCCGCCGATTCCTTGCTCGGGACGCCGTTCGACGACCGCCTGGAAGGTTTGGGGGGCAACGATAATCTCAATGCGCGGGATGGCAACGATACCTTGGCAGGCAGTACGGGCGACGATTACCTGGCGGGCGGCTTGGGGAACGACACTTATCTTTTCAATCCCGGCGACGGCATCGACCGGATTGAAGATAGCGGTGGGGGAGTCGACTCGGAGATAGGCCGGGCGGAGACCAATACGCTGGTTTTCGGCGATGGCATAGCCGTCGAAGGGGTGACGCCGGGCATCGGCGAAAGCGGCGAGCTGACGCTGGACGTCGGCAACGGCGACAGCCTGGCTATCGGGACGCTTTACGATCCGGCGATTCAGGTGGTGCGTTTTCCCGACGGCAGCGAGTTCACCACCCAGGAGGCTTTTGCGAATTTGCTGGCTTCCGAGCGGATCGCCAATCAGGTGACCGCGCAGAACGATTCCTTTGCATTCACTGTGCCGGACAATTTGTTCCTTAATCCCCGTGGCGATGCCTTGGTCTTCAGCGCGAAACTGGCCGATGGCTCCGAGCTGCCGGCCTGGCTGCGGTTCGATGCGGACACCCGGACTTTCAGCGGATATCCTGAAAACGAGGATGTCGCGTCGTTGAGCCTGGTGGTGACCGCCACCTACCCTGGGGGGCTGGTGGCGAGTAGTCCCTTCGCGCTGGAAGTGCTCAACGTCAATGATAATCCCTACCTGGCGAACCCCTTGCAGGACCAAACGGTTACCAGCGGCCAGGCATTCAGTCTGGTGCTTCCCGCCGACACCTTCCGCGACAAGGACGCGATTTTCGGCGACGCGCTGGAATACTCGGTGACCATGAGCGACGGCAGCGACTTGCCGGCGTGGCTGACTTTCGATGCACAGACCGGCGAATTGAGCGGTACGCCGGATGAATCGAGTATCGGTGGCTTGTCCCTGACCATCACCGCGACCGATTCGGCAGGCGATTACGACCTGTGCGAGGTTTATCTGAATGTCCTCGCCCCCGGCAATGCCCCGTTCCTGGTGACGCCTGTGGCGGATCAAACGGTTCGGGAGGGCGAGCTTTTTGAGTTCACCATCCCAGCCGATACTTTTGACGACGTCGACCTGGCTCACGGCGATTACCTTTACTTCGATATCGCCCTGGCGGATGGCAACGCGCTTCCCGACTGGATATCCGTCGATTGGGACACGCTGACTTTCCGCGGGACGCCGGGCAAAGCGGATGTCGGCACCATTTCGGTTACCGTCACGGCCTACGATAGTACCGACCGGATGGCGACGGATACATTCGATATCACGGTCGCCGGCGCCACCGCCGTCAACCAGGTTCCGGTCGCGATGAACGACGCCGTCACGGTAACGGAAGATGTTCAAACCAGTGTCAGCGGCAACGTGCTCGCCAATGACAGCGACCCGGACGCCGGCACGGTGTTGACAGTCGCCGACCCCGGCATCCGCCAGGGCGCCTACGGAACGTTGACCGTGCTCGCGGACGGCACCAGCACTTACCAACTGGACAACGGCTTGGCCGCCGTGCAGTCGCTGGGCGCCGGGCAAAGCGTCATCGATCGGTTCAGCTACCAGGCCAGCGACGGTACTGTCGCCACCCCGGCAGAGATTAGCGTCACCGTGACCGGGCGGAACGACGCCCCAGTCGCGGCGCTAAGCTTGACCAAGCAAACCGTGAAAAACGGTGACCAACTCAGCTACCAACTGCCGGCAGGACTCTTCACCGACGTCGACAACGGCGACCAACTCAGCTACCGCGCCACCCTGTCCGACGGAAGCGCCTTGCCGGCGTGGCTGGCGTTCGACGCCGCGACCGGCGCCTTCAGCGGAAAGGTGGCCGGCGCGGTCGGCACCTTGCAACTCCAGGTAACGGCGACTGACTTGGCGGGCGCCACGGCAAGCACGAGCTTCAGCCTGGAAATCGCCAACCAAGCCCCGGTCGCGATGAACGACGCCGCCACGGCAACGGAAGACGACCCCAGCGCCATCGTCGGCAACCTCCTCGCCAACGACAGCGACCCGGACGCCGGTACAGTGCTGAAGGTCGCCGACCCCGGCATCCGCCAGGGTGTGTATGGAACGCTGACCGTGCTCGCGGACGGCACCAGCACTTACCAACTGGACAACGGCTCCCCCGCCGTACAAGCGCTGGGCGCCGGGCAAAGCGTTGTTGACCATTTCAGCTACCAGGCCAGCGACGGTACTGCCGCCACCCCGGCAGAGATTAGCGTCACCGTGACCGGGCGGAACGACGCCCCAGTCGCGGCGCTAACTTTGACCAAGCAAACCGTGAAAAACGGCGACCAACTCAGCTACCGCGCTACGCTGGCGGATGGAAGCGCGTTGCCTGCCTGGCTGGCGTTCGACGCCGCGACGGGAAGTTTCAGCGGAAAGGTGGCCGGCGCGGTCGGCACCCTGCAAATCCAGGTCACTGCCACCGACCAGGCGGGTGCCACGGCCAGCACGAGCTTCAGCCTGGAAATCGCCAACCAGGCCCCGGTCGCGATGAATGATGCCGTCACGGTAACGGAAGATGTTCAAACCAGCGTCAGCGGCAACGTGTTAGCCAATGACAGCGACCCGGACGCCGGCACGGTGTTGAAAGTCGCCGACCCCGGCATCCGCCAGGGTGTGTATGGAACGCTGACCGTGCTCGCGGACGGCAGCAGCCGCTACGAACTGGACAACACCGCGGCGGCGGTTCAAGCGCTGGGCGCGGGGCAGAGCGTGGTCGAGCACTTCAGCTACCAATCCAGCGACGGGACCATGGCCACGCAAGGCGACATCGCGATTAGCGTAGTGGGTCAAAACGACGCCCCGGTGGTTGCGGTTCCTTTGCCGGATACCAAGGTGGCCGCCAATACCGATTTCTCCTGGAAAATGCCGATAAGCTATTTTTCCGATGTGGATGTCGGCGATACGCTGGTTTTCAGCGCCACGCTTGCTGACGGAAGTGCGTTGCCTGCGTGGGTCAAGTTCGATGCCGCGAGCCAGGCTTTCAGCGGTCACGTGCCGAAGGGTGTGAAAGGTTCTCTGGATATCCGTGTGACGGCAAGCGATAACCATGGCCCGTTGTCCATGGCTTCCGATGTTTTCAGGGTGACAGTCGGGGCTGGCGGCAATGACGACAAACAGGAGCATGGTAACGAAGGCGTCGGCAATGGGGAAGACGCGCCGCCTCCCGGTCATGACTCCAATCACAATGATGGCTCGGGCACTTCTCCCGGGAACCCGGGTTCGTCCGGGAATAGTAAGCAAGATGAAAAGGGCGATTCCGGTAACTCCGCCGCTCAGAAGGATAAACAATCCGCCAATGGTTCCGGCTCGAAATCGAGTTCGGATGACAAAAAGGGACGTAGCTACCCCGTCTTCCTCGACCCGTCGTTGCTCGATTCGAATACGCAGGAAATCGCTGCCGAGGGAAAAAATACGAGTGGCGATATCACATTGGCTCGTTGGGGTGAAGCAGATAAAGCCGTGTCCAGGATATCCGCCATGAACGACGAGATGCTCGGAGTGAAGGAAATCCACGGGGCCGACATTTCCGTCTTGAATAGTGCCGCCTCGGGATTGCTTGGGGCGAATTCGGGATATGTGCCGGAACGCTTGTCTGTCGTAGCCAACTCTGGCGCACCGGCGAAATTGTCTCCGGGGAGCGACTATCTGCAACGCGTTGCTTAGCTTGCTGTTCTTCCCTCGGGAACAGGGGGCGGAAATATTTAATGGTCGGTGGGCGGACAAGATTAGGCTTCTTTAACTTGACGCCTGCCGACACTCTGGAAATCGATATAGTCGTCTTCGAATGAAAATATTCTCACTTCCCAAAACAATGACCGATCATCACACTTTTTCGCCCCCTCTCCTGCGTATACAGGAAGCGCCGCCCAATCCGTTGGGGCAGGCCGTATTGATCTCCCTTCTGGCCTTGCTGACGGCTCTTTTGATATGGGGATACGTCGGCCAACTCGATATCGTTGCGGTAGCCGAGGGAAAACTGGTGCCGCAAAGCTACCTCAAGATCGTGCAACCCCCAGATTCGGGTATCGTCAAGGAAATATTGGTCAAGGAAGGGGATGTGGTGCAGGCCGGTCAAGTGCTGATGAGAATGGACAACTTGATTACCGACGCAGACGCAAAGTCTCTCGAAGGGGAATATCAGCGCAAGCGCCTCACGCTGCGCCGTATCGATGCCGAATTGGGCAATCGAACGTTTCGTCCGATGGCAGGAGATCCTCCCTCGCTCGTTCGGGAAGTCGAGTCGCAATATCGGGCAAATCGCTCGGCTTTCGAAGCCGCTTTGGCGGAAGAAAAAAGCCGTTATGAGAAAGCTCGGCACGACGCATCCTCGGCGGAAGCAATTAAGACCAAGCTCGTGGAGGTTTTACCTTACTACCGCGATCAAGAACTGGCATTTGAAAAGCTGGCTAGGGATGGCTTCGCTGGCTCGATTATGGCCGGGGATAAAAAACGTGAGCGTATCGAGAAGGAGCAGGAACTCAAAGCTCAGGAACACTTGTTGGAATCTACCCGAGCCAGCATGATGCAGTCGGAAAAGAAACTCAAGCAGATCGAAACCGACTACCGTCGACAGCTTTATGCGGAACGCGACGAAAATCAGAGCGCATTCGACAAGCTGTCTCAGGAGATCGCCAAGCAAAATCACCGGCAGGAATTGTTGGAACTCAAAGCGCCGCAAGAAGCGGTTGTCAAGGATTTATCGACCCATACGGCGGGTACGGTGGTTCAGCCCGGCACCGTGCTGCTGACCTTGGTTCCGATGGAAAAAGAATTGCGCGCCGAGGTGTGGATATCCAATGAAGACGCCGGATTCGTTCATCCTGGACAAGCGGTAAAGCTCAAGCTTGTCGCTTTTCCCTTCCAGAAATACGGTTTGGCCGAGGGCGAAGTTGAACATGTGAGCGCCGATGCTTCTGACAATGCCGCAAGCAATGGGGCAAACGACAAAAATGCAAAAATGCCGCCCATCGGTTATCGGGCTTTGATTGCTCTCAAAAGTATGCATTTGGATATGGAGAACAATCGCTATTCCCTTGCCGCCGGGATGCAAACCACGGCGGAAATATTGCTCGGACGGCGGTCTGTGATTGAATATCTGCTTTCCCCAGTTCAAAAGGCTTTTCATGAGGCGGGACGGGAACGATGAACACTTGGCAATTGTGGCTGATTTGATAGACGGTCGCCGTTAAGCTATAATCCAAAAAGTTTAAAGCGGGATGGGCGAAAGCCTGTCCCGCTTTGCATGTCTACTGTTCAAAATCGCATCGCTTGGCAATCCGTTTCTAAATCGAACGTGAACGCGAAGGCGGTGCGCAGACAGTACGTCGGCGGTACGGCAAGCACCGCCGACAAAGTGCACGTTCGATTTAGAAATGTGATTAAGGAGTTCTCGTGCCGCACAGCCGCCTGCCCGCTATACTTGCGCTCGCCGACGGAACGGTGTTTCGCGGCGTTTCCATTGGTAGTTCTGGCCACAGTGTCGGCGAAGTGGTGTTTAACACCGCCATGACCGGCTACCAGGAAATCCTCACCGATCCTTCGTACTGCCGTCAGATCGTTACGCTGACCTACCCCCATATCGGCAACACTGGCACCAATGCCGAGGACGAGGAATCCTGCCAGGTTTACGCCGGCGGCCTGGTGATTCGCGACCTGCCGTTGCTGACCAGCAACTTCCGCAATAGTGAAGACCTGAGCGCCTACCTGGAGCGCAACAAGGTGGTCGCTATCGCCGACATCGATACCCGTCGCCTGACCCGTCTCCTGCGTGAAAAAGGTGCCCAGAGCGGTTGCCTGATGGCCGCCGGGCCGGATTCCGGTATTGACGAAAAACGCGCCGTGCAACTGGCAAAAGGCTTTCCCGGTCTGGCTGGCATGGACTTGGCGAAAGTGGTGTCGCGCAGCGAGCCGGAAACCTGGATTCAGGGCGAATGGCGTCTCGAGGGCGGCTTTGCCGATGTGCAGGCGCCGCGCTTCAACGTGGTCGCCTACGATTACGGCGTCAAGCGCAACATCCTGCGCATGTTGGCCGAGCGCGGCTGCAAGGTGACGGTGCTGCCGGCCCAGGCGCCGGTGGAAGAAGTCTTCAAGCTCAACCCGGACGGCGTGTTTCTGTCCAACGGGCCTGGCGACCCGGAACCCTGCGATTACGCGATTCAGGCGATCCAGGCAGTTCTGGAAAAGCGTATCCCGACCTTCGGGATTTGCCTGGGCCACCAGTTGCTGGCGCTGGCCTCCGGTGCCAAGACCCGCAAGATGAAATTCGGCCACCACGGCGCCAATCATCCGGTGCAAGACCTCGACAGCGGGCGGGTGATGATTACCAGCCAGAACCACGGTTTCGCGGTGGACGAGGAAACCTTGCCGGCCAATCTGCGGGTGACCCACAAGTCGCTCTTCGACGGCAGCAACCAGGGCATCGCCCGCACCGACGTGCCGGCCTTCAGCTTCCAGGGCCACCCGGAAGCCAGCCCCGGTCCGCACGACGTAGCCTATTTGTTCGACCGTTTCATTGCTTCGATGGAAGCGAACCGCAACTGAAATTCCGAAACCGAAAATCGCCTGATCGCGATTTCCGGTTTCACATATGAAATGTGGGCGGGACAGGAAACGCAACCCGCGAGGTTTTGAAATGGCGGGGTACGCCCTGCGGCCCGGCCACCCTACGTGAATCGACCTATGCCAAAACGTACTGACATCCATAGCATCCTCATCATCGGCGCCGGCCCTATCGTCATCGGCCAGGCATGCGAATTCGACTACTCCGGCGCACAGGCCTGCAAGGCGTTGCGCGAGGAAGGCTACAAGGTCATCCTGGTCAATTCCAACCCGGCGACCATCATGACCGATCCGGGTATGGCCGATGTGACCTATATCGAGCCGATTACTTGGCAGATCGTCGAAAAGATTATCGAAAAGGAACGCCCCGATGCGCTCCTGCCGACCATGGGCGGCCAGACCGCGCTGAACTGCGCGCTCGACTTGGCCAAGCACGGTGTGCTGGAAAAGTACGGCGTACAGATGATCGGCGCGACCAAGGAAGCCATCGACAAGGCCGAGGACCGCGAGAAATTCAAGAAGGCCATGGAAAAAATCGGCCTAGTCTGCCCGCGCGCGGCGGTTGCCCACAGCATGGAAGAAGCCCTGCAAGTGCAGGCGATGATCGGTTTTCCCACCATCATCCGCCCGTCCTTCACCATGGGCGGTTCGGGCGGCGGCATCGCCTACAATCGGGAAGAGTTTGTGGCGATTTGCGAGCGCGGCCTGGATGCCTCGCCAACCCGCGAACTGCTCATCGAGGAATCGGTGATCGGCTGGAAGGAATACGAGATGGAGGTGGTCCGCGACAAGAAGGACAACTGCATCATCATCTGTTCCATCGAGAATTTCGACGCCATGGGCGTGCATACCGGCGACTCGATCACCGTAGCACCCGCCCAGACCCTCACCGACCGCGAATACCAGATCATGCGCAACGCCTCGCTGGCGGTGCTGCGCGAGATCGGCGTGGAAACCGGCGGCTCCAACGTGCAGTTCGGTATCAACCCCGACGACGGGCGGATGGTAGTGATCGAGATGAACCCGCGCGTGTCGCGATCAAGCGCCTTGGCCTCCAAGGCCACCGGTTTCCCGATTGCCAAGGTGGCGGCCAAGCTGGCGGTGGGCTTTACTCTCGACGAATTGCAGAACGACATTACCGGCGGGCGTACCCCGGCGTCCTTCGAGCCTTCCATCGATTATGTGGTCACCAAAATTCCCCGCTTCGCCTTCGAGAAATTTCCCCAGGCCAACGACCGCCTCACCACCCAGATGAAATCGGTGGGCGAAGTCATGGCCATCGGCCGCACCATCCAGGAATCCATGCAAAAAGCCTTGCGCGGCCTGGAAACCGGCGTTGACGGACTGGACGAAAAAACCACCGACCGCGAGAAGATCGAACGAGAACTGGCCGATCCCGGCCCGGAACGCCTGTGGTACATTGCCGACGCTTTCCGTATCGGCATGACCCAGGAACAGGTTTTCAACCTGACCCATGTCGATCCGTGGTTCCTAGCCCAACTCGAAGACTTGGTGCGCCAGGAACAGACCCTCAAGGGCCGCAATCCCGACGAAATCGGCAAGGAAGAGATGCGCGCCCTGAAACGCAGCGGCTTCTCCGACCGCCGTCTTGCCAAGCTGCTCGGTACCGACCAGCACGCCGTGCGTGCCTTGCGCCATGCTTTGGGTGTGCGCCCGGTGTACAAGCGGGTGGACACCTGCGCCGCCGAATTCGCTACCGACACCGCCTACCAGTATTCGACCTACGAGGAAGAATGCGAAGCCGCGCCCACCGACAACAAGAAGATCATGGTGCTGGGCGGCGGGCCGAACCGCATCGGACAGGGTATCGAATTCGACTATTGCTGCGTTCATGCCGCTTTGGCGATGCGCGAGGACGGTTACGAGACCATCATGGTCAACTGTAACCCAGAGACTGTCTCGACCGATTACGATACTTCGGATCGCCTGTATTTCGAACCGCTGACCCTCGAAGACGTGCTGGAAGTCGTCCACGTCGAAAAGCCGGTCGGGGTGATCGTCCAATATGGCGGCCAGACCCCGTTGAAGCTGGCGCGCGACCTGGAAGCCAACGGCGTGCCGATTATCGGCACCAGCCCGGACATGATCGACGCCGCCGAAGACCGCGAGCGCTTCCAGAAGTTGTTGCAGGATCTCAAGCTCAAGCAGCCGCCTAACCGTACCGCGAGGAACCCCGAAGACGCGATTCGTCTTGCCGAGGAAATCGGCTATCCGCTGGTCGTGCGCCCTTCCTATGTGCTGGGCGGGCGGGCCATGGAAATCGTCCATCAGCAAAGCGACCTGGAACGCTACATGCGCGAAGCGGTGAAGGTTTCCAACGAATCCCCGGTGCTGCTCGACCGCTTCCTCAACGACGCTATCGAGGTCGATGTCGATGCCATCTGCGACGGCAAGGATGTGTTGATCGGCGGGGTGATGGAGCATATCGAGGAAGCCGGCGTGCATTCCGGCGATTCGGCCTGTTCGTTGCCGCCGTATAGTCTTTCCCAGGCCATGCAGGACGAATTGCGCCGCCAGACCGTGGCGATGGCCAAGGGTCTCAACGTGATCGGCCTGATGAACGTGCAGTTCGCCATCCAGGGCGATACCGTGTTCGTGCTGGAAGTGAACCCGCGCGCCTCGCGCACCGTGCCTTTCGTCTCTAAGGCAGTCGGAATGCAGTTGGCGAAAATCGCCGCGCGCTGCATGGCCGGGCGTTCGCTCAAGGAGCAGGGGATCACCCACGAAATCAAGCCGCCGTATTTCTCGGTGAAGGAAGCGGTGTTCCCCTTCATTAAGTTCCCCGGCGTGGATACCATCCTGAGTCCCGAGATGAAATCCACCGGCGAGGTGATGGGGGTGGGCAACAGCTTCGCCGAAGCCTTCGTCAAATCGCAACTCGCGGCGGGCGTCAAGCTCCCGTCGGGCGGCAAGGCTTTCATCAGCGTGCGCGGCGCGGACAAGACCAAGGTGGTCGATATTGCCCGCGACCTCGAAGAGTTGGGCTTTCACTTGGTTGCCACCAAGGGAACCGCGGCGGCCCTCGTCGAAGCTGGGTTGAAAGTGTCGGCGGTACACAAGGTCAACGAAGGTCGCCCGCACATCGTCGATATGATCAAGAACGGCGAAATCAGCTTCATCGTCAACACCGTCGAAGACAAGCGGGCGGTGCACGATTCCTACATGATGCGCAACGCCGCGCTGCAAAACAAAATTACTTACTACACCACTCTGGCCGGTGCGCGCGCCGCCTGCGTGGGGATGCGCCACATGCAGGAATTGCAGGTGTTCGACCTGCAAGGTCTGCATCGCCGGCTGGGTTGAACCGCTCGAACTAGGGAGGAAGAGCGAACCATGAGCAAAGTACCTTTAACCACCAACGGCGTGGAAATGCTGCGCCAGGAACTGCATAAACTGAAAACCGTGGAACGGCCCAGCGTTATCGCCGCCATCGCCGAAGCCCGTTCGCACGGCGATCTTTCGGAAAACGCCGAATACGACGCCGCCAAGGAGCGCCAGAGTTTCGTCGAGGGACGCATCGCCGAAGTCGAAGGCAAGCTTTCCAACGCCCAGATCATCGACCCCAAGCTGCTTGATGCCGAGGGTCGTTGTGTGTTTGGCGCGACCGTCGAACTGCAAGACCTGGAAACTGAAGAGAACGTGACCTATCAGATCGTCGGTGACGACGAGGCCGATATCAAGCTTTTCAAAATTTCCATCGGTTCCCCCATCGCCCGCGCCCTGATCGGCAAATTCGCCGGCGACGTGGCCGAGGTCATGGCGCCCGGCGGCATCCGCGAATATGAAGTGCTGGATGTGAAGTACATCTGAGTGATGGGCGACGGGGAACGGGGGATGCGTAGGCGTTCAGCGCGTAATCCTTTTCCCTATCGCGCTTCACCCCGTACCCGTCTGTGAAAAGCCTTCCCGATATTCTTGCCCAAATCGCGGTTACCCTATGGATCGGCGGTTTATGGGCCATCGGCTATCTGGTCGCGCCAGCATTGTTTTCCGCGCTACCGGATGACCGGATGCTGGCGGGGGTGCTGGCGGGGCGCATGTTTACCCTGATCGCCTACGTCGGCATGGCGTGTGGAATCTACCTGCTAATATATCGATTCGTCCGGTTCGGGACTGCCGCCTTCAAGCAGGGCGTATTGTGGATTTTGTTGGCGATGCTGATCTTGACCGCCGCCGGACATTTCGGCATCCAGCCGGTGATGGTGGCGCTCAAATCTCAGGCTCTGCCGGCGGATGTTATGCACAGCGTATTCAAGGATCGCTTTGCTACGTGGCACGGGGTTTCCAGCGTGGTGTACCTGATCGAAAGCTTGCTTGGCGTGGGAGTGGTGTTGCTGAACCGCGGAAAATAGTTTTGAGTGTTTAGTGATGAGTGGTTAGTTGTGGAATGCGCTTTGCGCATGTTTTGATTCCGGCGCGCTTGGCGCGACGACCGCAACTCAATACTAAACACTCAAAACTAAACACCGTTATTTAGGTAGTGCCAGTTTCGGTGTCTCGGCGGGTTTGTAGACCACCAGGATTTTTCCGATATGCTGCACCGATGCGGCTTCCAGGCGGGTGCAGATTTCTTCGAGCAGGGCATCGCGGGCTTCCTTGTCGCCTTGGTGGGCCTTGATCTTGATCAGTTCGTGGCTGGCCAGGCTGCGCTCGATTTCCTTGAGAACACTTTCCGAAAGACCGGCGTCGCCGATCATAACTACGGGATTGAGATGATGGGCTTGGGCGCGCAAAAAGCGGCGTTGTTCAGGTGTAAGATTCAACATTGAAGTTTTTGAAGTGTTTGCGAAAAATGGCGCATTGTAACCTATGAAACGTACCCAAACCAGCAAAGCCTGGATGCGCGAGCATGTCAACGATCCTTACGTCCAACGGGCCAAGGCGGAGGGCTATCGTTCTCGTGCCAGCTACAAGCTGATGGAGTTGGACGAACGCGAACATCTGCTCAAGCCGGGCATGGTCGTGGTCGATCTCGGCGCCACACCGGGCGGCTGGTCGCAGATTGCCGCCCGCAAGGTGGGCGATTCGGGGCGGGTGATCGCGCTCGACGTACTGGAGTTGCAGCCCCTGCATCATGTGGAGTTCATTCTCGGCGATTTCCGCGAGGAAGCGGTGCTTGCGCTGTTGGTAAAAACTCTGCGCGGCAAGCCGGTGGACCTTGTTATTTCCGATATGGCCCCCAACATCAGTGGTATCGCGATTTCCGACCAGGCGCGCGCCATGCATCTTTCTGAACTGGCACTGGAATTCAGCGTCCAACACCTGAAACAAGGCGGGAATTTTCTGGTGAAAGTGTTTCAAGGTGACGGGTTCGAGCCTTACATTAAGCAGATGCGCACCGTATTCAAACAGGTGCTGACCCGTAAGCCGCAGGCTTCGCGCGGCAGGAGCAGCGAGACTTACCTGCTGGGGAAAGACAAACTTTGAGTCTATGATTTTGTGGGGATCATGCACGCGCCGGCAGCGTATTTCTCCGCAAAATTAAAAATTCAAAATGCTCGAATCATTGTAGAATTTGTTTTCAAACGTATCTTGCAGTAGCCGCTTAGGAGTTCTCTTGAACAACATGATGAAAAACATCGCCATCTGGCTGATTATCGCCCTGACCCTGATGATGGTGTTCAACCATTTTGGCGCGCGCCAGACCACTGCGCAGGCGCCGGTCGAATATTCCCAATTCATCGATGCGGTGAAGCAAGGGCAAGTGGCGAAAGTAACTATCGAGGGGCATACCCTCAAAGGCGTCAAGACCGACGGCAAGCGTTTCACCACCTATGCGCCGTCCGACCCCTGGCTGGTCAGCGATCTGCTGAAAAATGGCGTGATCGTCGAGGCGCGTCCCGAGGAAGAACCCTCCTTCCTGATGAATTTGTTCGTCTCCTGGTTCCCCATGCTGCTGTTGATCGGCGTGTGGGTGTTCTTCATGCGCCAGATGCAGGGCGGCGGCAAGGGCGGCGCGTTCTCCTTCGGCAAGAGCCGGGCGCGAATGCTCGACGAGAACAACAACCCGGTCACCTTTGCGGACGTCGCCGGTTGCGACGAGGCCAAGGAAGAAGTTTCCGAACTGGTCGAATTCCTCCGCGACCCCTCCAAGTTCCAGAAGCTCGGCGGTCGCATTCCGCGCGGCGTGCTGATGGTCGGCAACCCCGGTACCGGTAAGACCCTGCTGGCGCGCGCCATCGCCGGCGAAGCCAAGGTGCCGTTCTTCTCGATTTCCGGTTCCGACTTTGTCGAAATGTTCGTCGGCGTGGGTGCCGCACGGGTGCGCGACATGTTCGAGCAGGCCAAGAAGAACGCCCCTTGCATCATCTTCATCGACGAAATCGACGCTGTCGGTCGCCAGCGTGGCGCTGGCCTGGGCGGCGGCAACGACGAGCGCGAGCAGACTCTCAACCAGTTGCTGGTGGAAATGGACGGTTTTGAAGGCACTGCCGGCGTGATCGTGATCGCCGCCACCAACCGTCCCGACGTGCTCGATCCGGCGCTGATGCGCCCCGGTCGTTTCGACCGTCAGGTGGTGGTGCCGTTGCCCGACATTCGTGGCCGCGAGCAGATACTCATGGTGCACATGCGCAAGGTGCCAATCGCGCCCGATGTTCGCGCCGACATCCTGGCGCGCGGTTGCCCGGGCTTTTCGGGCGCCGACCTCGCCAATCTGGTCAACGAAGCGGCGCTGTTCGCTGCGCGTGGCAACAAGCATTACGTCGACATGGACGACTTCGAAAGCGCCAAGGACAAGATCATTATGGGTGCCGCGCGTCGCTCCATCGTGATGCCCGAGGAAGAACGCAAGAACACCGCCTATCATGAATCCGGCCATGCCGTGGTGGCGCGTTTGTTGCCCAAGACCGATCCGGTACACAAGGTCACCATCATCCCGCGCGGTCGCGCCTTGGGCGTGACCATGCAGCTGCCGGTCGAGGATCGCTACAGCATGAATCGCGACCAAATCATGGAAAACATCGCTGTGCTGTTTGGCGGGCGCATTGCCGAAGAAGTGTTTATGGGGCAAATGACCACCGGCGCTTCCAACGATTTCGAGCGTGCTACCGAGATGGCGCGGCGCATGGTGACCCAGTGGGGTATGTCCGACGCGCTGGGGCCGATGGTCTATGGCGAGAACGAGGGTGAAGTGTTCCTCGGGCGTTCCGTGACCACCCACAAGAACGTGTCCGAAGCGACCATGCAGAAAGTCGATGCCGAAATCCGCCGCATTGTCGATCAGCAGTACGCCTTGGCGCGCAAGCTGATTGAGGGGAATCGCGACAAGATCGAAGCGATGTCCCATGCCCTGCTGGAGTGGGAAACCATCGACGCCGACCAGATCAACGACATCATGGAAGGCCGTGCGCCGCGTCCGCCCAAGCCGGCTGCCGTTCCGCCCACCCAACCGCCTTCCGGCAGCGCCCCCGCCGCCCCTGCCGCGCCGACGGCGCATCATCCGGCGCAAGAAGCCTAGAAAATCCGGACTGAGGACTGAGTGCTTTGTGTCGCCGTGCGACAGCCCTCTCCGATACAACGCCCAGCGGCACAAGCCTCGGTCCTCAGTCCTCAAATGCTCCACTGCGGCTCCTTCCGTCTTTCCCTTTCCCGCCCGCTGGTCATGGGCATCGTCAACGTTACGCCCGATTCGTTTTCCGACGGCGGTCAGCACGCTACCACCTCAGCCGCAGTCGAGCACGCCCTGCATCTGATCGACGAAGGCGCGGACATTCTCGATATCGGCGGCGAATCGACCCGTCCCGGCGCGATGCCTGCGTCAACGGAGGAGGAATTGCGGCGCGTTATTCCGGTGATTGAGGCGTTGCGCGGCAAGGACATCCCGCTTTCCGTGGATACCTGTAAGCCGGAGGTGATGCGCGAGGCACTAGCGGCCGGGGCGGACATGATCAACGACGTGAACGCCTTGCACGCCCCCGGCGCCCTGGAAGTTCTCGCCGAATCCCAGGCGGCGATCTGTTTCATGCACATGCGCGGCGAACCGCGCAACATGCAGGCAGCCCCCGAATACCAGGACGTGGTGGGAGAGGTGTCGACTTTCCTTGCGGAACGCTTGGCAACCGCGCAGGCGTTAGGCATCACCCGCGAACGGCTGGTGGTCGATCCAGGGTTCGGCTTTGGCAAGAACCTGGAACATAATCTCGAATTGCTGCGCCATCTTGAGTGTTTTGCCAAACTCGGCGTCCCGCTGCTAGCCGGGATGTCGCGCAAATCCATGCTGGGCAGCATTACCGGCTTACCGGTCGGCGAGCGTTTGATTCCCAGTGTTACCGCCGCGGTGCTTGCGGCGCTGAAAGGGGCAAAAATCCTGCGCGTCCACGACGTGCGGGAGACCCGCCAGGCGCTGCAGGTGGTTGCGGCTATCGAGGAAACCAATTAATGAGCAGAAAATATTTCGGCACCGACGGGGTGCGCGGCAAGGTGGGCGAAGCCCCGATCACGCCGGATTTCGTGATGCGGCTGGGGTATGCCGCCGGCAAGGTGCTGGTGTCGCAACAGCCGACCGGAAAAGGCGACCATCCGGCGGTGGTGATCGGCAAGGACACCCGAATCTCCGGTTACATGCTCGAATCCGCCCTGCAAGCCGGGCTTTCGGCGGCAGGGGTGGATATCCTCCTGCTCGGCCCGATGCCGACCCCGGCGGTGGCCTATTTGACCCGCGCCTTGCGCGCCCAGGCGGGGATCGTGATTTCCGCATCGCACAATCCTTTTGAGGATAACGGGATCAAATTCTTTTCCGGGGCGGGCACTAAGCTGCCGGATGAGATTGAACGCGCCATCGAGGCGGCTCTCGACGAGCCGCTGCTTACCATGTCTTCCGCACAACTCGGTAAGGCTCGGCGCATCAACGACGCCGCCGGACGTTATATCGAATTCTGCAAAAGCACATTTCCCAACGAACTGGATTTGCGTGGCCTGCGCATCGTGGTCGATTGCGCACACGGAGCGACCTACCACATCGCCCCCCACGTTTTCCACGAACTCGGCGCGGAAGTGCTGCAAGTCGGCGTCCAGCCGGACGGACTCAACATCAATCAGGGCTGCGGTTCGACCCATGTGAGTGCCTTGCAGGCTGCGGTGGCCGAGCATAGTGCCGACATCGGAGTGGCTTTCGACGGCGACGGTGATCGGCTGGTAATGGTGGACGCCAACGGCGCCGTATTCGACGGCGACCTGCTGATCTATGTCATCGCCAAGCATCGCCAGCAACACGGCCTGCTCAAGGGTGGCGTGGCAGGCACCCTGATGACCAATCTGGGCATGGAGCACGCCCTGGGCAAACTCGACATCCCGTTCGCCCGTGCCAACGTCGGCGACCGTTATGTTCTGGAACTCATGCAGGGGCGCGGCTGGCAACTGGGGGGTGAAAATTCGGGGCATATCATCTGCCTGGATCGCCATACCACCGGCGACGGCATCATTGCCGCGCTGCAGGTTCTGCAAGCTCTGCGCATGGCGAAAGCCACCCTCGCTGACTACACCCGCGAAGTGGCGATCTATCCGCAGAGTCTCATCAATGTGCGTATCGCCAGAGGTTTTGACTTCAAGGGCGATGCTACTGTCCAGGCGGCACTCGCGGAAGCTCAGGGCGATCTGGGCAACCATGGCCGGGTGCTGTTGCGCGCCTCCGGCACCGAGCCGTTGATTCGCGTGATGGTCGAAGGCCGAGATGCAGAGCCGGTGCGTGGTTGGGCGGAACACATTGCCGCTGCGGTGCGTGGTGCCGCGCAGGGGTAGTCTCGGCATGTGGTTGGTATAGGCGTGGCCTGAACTGCGGGTTGACCGGAACGACGTTCCTCGGTACCATGCGTGGCTTCGCGAAAAGGAGGGAACCATGCGCAGAAAGTTGGTCGCCGGAAACTGGAAAATGCACGGCAGTCTTGCCCAGAACAAGGCATTGCTGGATGGTGTGCTGGCTGGTGTGGCTGATCTTGGCGCGATGGATTGCGCAGTATGTGTACCTTTTCCCTATCTCGCGCAAGCGCAGGCTATGTTGCAGGGAAGTAAGCTTGCCTGGGGCGCGCAGAACATGAGTCAGCACGAAAAAGGTGCGTTCACTGGCGAAGTGTCGGCGCCCATGCTTCTCGAATTCGGCTGCAAGTACGTGCTGGTCGGGCACTCCGAGCGTCGCGCCATTTACGGCGAGGATGATGCAACGGTGGCGGAAAAATACGTTGCTGCGCAAAAAGTTGGTTTGACGCCGGTGCTGTGCGTGGGGGAAACCCTGCAGGAGCGTGAAGGCAATATTACCGAGCAGGTGGTGGGGCGGCAGATTGATGCTGTGATCCAGGCTGCCGGAGTGGAAAGTCTGGCAAAAGCCGTGGTGGCTTACGAGCCGGTATGGGCTATCGGTACCGGCAAAACCGCTTCGCCGGAGCAGGCGCAAGCCGTTCACGCATTCATTCGCGGCAAGATTGCCGGTCTGAATAAGAGCGTGGCTGACGGGCTGGTGATCCAGTACGGGGGTAGCGTAAAAGGTGCGAATGCGGCAGAATTGTTCGCTATGCCGGATATAGACGGCGGCCTGATTGGTGGCGCGGCGCTTGATGCCAGTGAGTTTTTGACGATTTGCCGCGCAGCGGCCTGAGTTTGAGGAATTATGGAATCTTTGCTTTGGATGGTTCATGTTATCGCCGCAGCCGGCGTCATCGGTTTGGTGTTGATGCAGCACGGCAAGGGCGCGGACATGGGCGCAGCTTTCGGTAGCGGTGCTTCCGGGAGCCTTTTCGGCTCCAGCGGGTCAGCAAACTTTCTGAGTCGCGCCACTGCGATTCTGGCAACGGTGTTTTTCGTGACCAGCATGTCCCTGACGTATCTGTCGGCGCATCGCGCCAAGCCGGTGGGGTTGATGGATGTGCAGAAACCGGCGGTGCAGCAGTCTGCCCCGGTACTCCCGGGTGATGCCGGCAAGGCGTCGCCGCAGAGCCAAGCAGGTTCGAAAGCTGGAGAAATACCGAAATAATAAGTTTTTGGGTTGGGCGGTGGTAGAAGTGCGCTAGAATACTTCCGTCGCCGCTAGCTCGCAGTAGTACAAGCCGATGTGGTGAAATTGGTAGACACGCTATCTTGAGGGGGTAGTGGCGAAAGCCGTAGCAGTTCGAGTCTGCTCATCGGCACCATATAAAAGTAGTTAAAAAGCAGTAAACAAAATTATAGAAGCGACGGGGCGGGTTTTACGGGGAGCGTACAGCGCTCGCTCCGGTTCAAAATCATAACGAACTTAAAATTTGGAAACTTTCCGAATGCTGGAAAACTATTTTCCTATCCTGTTGTTCGTCTTCGTCGGCTTGGCTGTGGGCGTGGTTCCCATGGTGTTCGGCAAGATTCTCGGTCCCAGCAAGCCTGATGAGGCCAAATTGTCCCCCTATGAATGCGGCTTCGAGGCTTTCGAGCACGCTCGCATGAAGTTCGATGTGCGCTATTACCTGGTCGCCATCCTGTTTATCCTGTTTGATCTGGAAATTGCCTTCCTGTTTCCCTGGGCGGTGGTGCTTGAGGAAATTGGTCTGTTTGGTTTCCTGGCGATGGTGATTTTTCTTGGTATCCTGGTGGTCGGCTTCGTGTACGAGTGGATGAAGGGAGCGCTGGAATGGGAGTAAGTATTCAGGGCGTTTTCGAGAAGGGGTACGTTACTACCACCCTCGACACGGTATTCAACTGGGCGAGTTGCGGCTCGCTGTGGCCGATGACTTTCGGCTTGGCCTGTTGCGCTGTGGAAATGATGCAGGCCGGCGCTTCGCGCTATGACCTGGACCGCTTCGGTATCGTGTTTCGCCCCAGCCCACGCCAGTCCGACCTGATGATCGTGGCTGGTACCCTCACCAATAAGATGGCGCCCGCCCTGCGCAAGGTTTACGACCAGATGGCCGAGCCGCGCTGGGTAATGTCGATGGGCTCGTGTGCCAATGGCGGCGGCTATTATCACTATTCCTACTCGGTGGTGCGTGGCTGCGACCGCATTGTGCCGGTTGATGTTTACGTGCCCGGCTGCCCGCCGACCGCCGAGGCGCTGCTCTACGGCCTGATCCAGATACAGAACAAGATCAAGCGCGACCAAACCATCGCGCGGACCTGATGCCATGAACGCCAAACTGGAAAAACTTACTGCTAGTCTGCATAACGCGCTGGGCGACAAAATCGTCAAGCTGGACGAGTACGTCGGCGAAATCACCATTGAACTCAAGGCGGTGGACTGGCTGGTTGCCGCGAAAGTTCTGCGTGACGATCCGGTACTGCGCTTCGAACAATTGACCGACCTGTGCGGCGTCGATTACAGCGCCTATGGTGAGGGTAGTTGGTCGGGCAAGCGTTTTGCCGCGGTGACCCACCTGCTTTCCTATGCCAACAACCAGCGCTTGCGCGTACGGGTGTTCGCCGAGGACGACGAATTCCCTATGCTCGATTCGGTAGTTGAAGTTTGGCCGATCGCCAACTGGAACGAGCGCGAAGCTTTTGATCTGTACGGCATCGTGTTCACCGGCCACCCCGATCTGCGCCGCATCCTGTCCGACTATGGCTTCATCGGCCATCCGTTCCGCAAGGACTTTCCTCTGGTCGGCAACGTCGAAATGCGCTACGACCCGGAACAGCGCCGCGTGGTCTATCAGCCGACCAGCATGGAAAATCGCGTGATGATACCGCGCGTGATTCGCGAGGAGGGCTACGGTGCCTGAAATCCAGAATTACACATTGAACTTCGGCCCGCAGCATCCTGCCGCGCACGGCGTATTGCGCCTGGTTCTGGAACTGGACGGCGAGGTGGTGCAGCGCGCCGACCCGCACATCGGCCTGCTCCATCGCGCCACCGAGAAGCTCGCCGAGCACAAGATATTCCTCCAGGCGATGCCCTACATGGATCGCCTCGACTACGTGTCGATGATGTCCAACGAACACGCCTACGTGATGGCGGTGGAAAAGCTGCTGGGCATTGAGGTGCCGGTGCGCGCCCAGTACATTCGCGTGATGTTCGACGAGATCACCCGCATCCTCAACCACCTCCTGTGGCTGGGTGCGCACGGCCTGGACATCGGCGCGATGACGATGTTTCTCTACACCTTCCGCGAGCGCGAAGACCTGATGGACGTTTACGAGGCGGTGTCCGGCGCGCGCCTGCATGCCGCCTACTATCGTCCTGGCGGCGTCTATCGCGACCTGCCGGACGTCATGCCGCAATACGACGCGGCCAAGATGAAGGTGCATAGCGAGAAAGATGTGGCCGGGATGAACTTCAACCGCCACGGCTCGGTGCTGGACTTCATCGACGACTTCACCCAGCGTTTCCCCGCTTACGTCGACGAATACGAAACCCTGCTGACCGACAACCGCATCTGGAAGCAGCGCACCGTCGGCATCGGCGTGATCACCCCGGAACGTGCCTTGGCGTTGGGGCTGACCGGCCCGATGATCCGCGGTTCAGGCATCGAATGGGATCTGCGCAAGAAGCAGCCCTATGAAGTCTACGACAAGATCGATTTCGACATCCCGGTCGGCGTCAACGGCGACTGCTACGACCGCTACCTGGTGCGCATGGAAGAAATGCGCCAGTCCAACCGCATAATCAAGCAGTGCGTCGATTGGCTGCGCGTTAATCCCGGCCCGGTGATCAGCGACAACCACAAGGTCGCCCCGCCGTCGCGCACCGACATGAAGGAAAACATGGAAGAGTTGATTCACCATTTCAAGCTCTTTACCGAAGGTTTCCACGTGCCGCCCGGCGAGGCCTATGCCGCCGTCGAGCACCCCAAGGGCGAATTCGGCATCTATTTGATTTCCGACGGCGCCAACAAGCCCTATCGCATGAAGATCCGCGCTGCGGGCTTCGCCCACATGGCTGCCATGGACGAAATGGCGCGTGGCCACATGATCGCCGACGTGGTGGCGCTGATGGGTACCTACGACATTGTGTTTGGAGAGATTGACCGATAATGCTCTCGACCGAATCGCTGCAAAGAATCGACCGCGAAGTCGCCAAATATCCGCCGCTGCAAAAGCAGTCGGCGACCATGTCGGCGCTACGCATCGCCCAGGAAGAAAAAGGCTGGCTGGCTCCCGAGACCATTGAGTTCGTCGCCGGCTACCTGCAAATCCCCGCCATCGCGGCGTGGGAAGTGGCGACCTTCTACAACATGTACGAGTTGAAGCCGGTCGGCAAGTACAAGCTGACCGTCTGCACCAACTTGCCGTGTTCCCTGATGGGCGCGGAAAGCGTGGTGGAATACATTCAGGGCAAGCTGGGTATCGGTTTCGGTGAGACCACCGCCGACGGCAAGTTCACCCTGAAAATGTCCGAGTGCATGGGCTCCTGCGGCGAAGGGCCGCTGCTCACCGTCAACAACCACAAGATGAAGGTGAAACTGACGCCCCAGATCATCGACGAAATCCTGGCGGGGCTGGAGTGATCATGGCGGACATCAAGGGTTTGAACGAAGTCATCTTCCACAGCATCCACCTACCGGAATCCTGGAAGCTGGAAAATTACCTCAAGGTCGGCGGCTACGACGCCTTGAAAAAGGTCATCGCCGAGAAAATGCCGGCCGAGGCGATCATCGAACAGGTCAAGATCAGCGCCCTGCGCGGCCGCGGCGGTGCAGGCTTCCCCACCGGCTTGAAGTGGAGCTTCATGCCGCGCCAGTTCCCCGGCGACAAGTACGTAGTGTGCAACACCGACGAGGGCGAGCCGGGTACCTTCAAGGACAAGGACATCGTCCGTTACAACCCGCACCAGCTGATCGAAGGTATGATCATCGCCGGTTATACGCTGGGCGCGAGCGCGGGTTACAACTATATCCACGGCGAAATCTTCGAGTGTTACGAGCGTTTCGAAGCCGCGCTGGAAGAAGCGCGCGCCGCCAACCTGCTGGGCAAGAATATCTTGGGTTCGGGCTGGGATTTCGACATCCATGCCCACCACGGCTATGGTGCTTACGTGTGCGGTGAAGAAACCGCGCTGCTCGAATCCATCGAGGGCAAGAAGGGCCAGCCGCGCTTTAAGCCGCCTTTCCCGGCGAGCTTCGGTCTGTACGGCAGACCGACCACCATCAACAACACCGAAACGTTGTCGTCGATTCCCTATATCGTCAAGAACGGCGGGCAGAAATTTCTGGAACTGGGCAAACCCAATAATGGCGGCACCAAGATATTTTCGGTCTCCGGTCACGTCAATAAGCCCGGCAACTACGAAATCGGCATGGGAACGCCATTCAAGGATTTGCTCGAAATGGCCGGCGGGGTGCGCAACGGTCACCAGTTGAAGGCAGTGATTCCCGGCGGTTCGTCGGTGCCGGTGGTGCCTGCCGAGATCATGATGGACGTGACCATGGACTACGACTCCATCGCCAAGGCCGGCTCGATGCTCGGCGCCGGCTCGGTGATCGTGATGGACGAAACCGTCTGCATGGTCAAGGCGCTGGAACGCCTCTCCTATTTCTACTTCGAGGAGTCCTGCGGGCAGTGTACGCCGTGCCGCGAGGGCACCGGCTGGCTGTACCGCGTGGTGCATCGCATCGAGCACGGTCAGGGTCGCGACGAAGACCTCGCGCTGCTGGATTCCGTGGCCGGCAACATCATGGGGCGTACCATCTGCGCGCTGGGCGATGCCGCGGCGATGCCGGTGCAGGGCATGCTCAAGCATTACCGCCACGAATTCGAACATCACATCAAGCACGGTAAGTGCCTGGTTTCCGGCGTCTAAAAATATGGCGAATATCGAAATTGACGGCAAGGCGCTGACCGTTCCCGACGGCAGCACAGTGATCGACGCCGCCGACGCGGCGGGTATCTACATTCCGCGCTTTTGCTACCACAAGAAACTCTCGGTCGCCGCCAATTGCCGGATGTGCCTGGTGGACGTGGAAAAAGCCCCCAAGCCGCTGCCGGCCTGTGCTACCCCGGTGGTCGAGGGCATGAAGGTGCAAACCCGCTCGGCAAAAGCCCTGGCGGCGCAAAAATCGGTGATGGAGTTCATCCTCATTAACCATCCTTTGGATTGTCCAATTTGCGACCAGGGTGGCGAATGCCAGTTGCAGGATCTGGCGGTGGGCTACGGCAAGGGTGAGTCACGTTACCACGAAGAAAAACGCGTGGTGTTCAACAAGAACCTCGGCCCATTGATCTCGACCGATATGACGCGCTGCATTCACTGCACCCGTTGCGTGCGCTTCGGCCAGGAAATCGGCGGCATCATGGAAATGGGCCAGATCGGGCGCGGCGAGCATTCGCAGATCACGCCGTTCCTCGGCAACGCCATTGAGTCGGAACTGTCCGGTAACATGATCGACCTGTGCCCGGTGGGCGCACTGACCAGCAAGCCGTTCCGCTTCAAGGCGCGTTCCTGGGAATTGCGCAGTACCCCTTCGATCAGCCCGCACGACGGCCTGGGCAGCAATGTTGAGATTCAAAGCAAGAACGGCACGGTGGTGCGGGTATTGCCGCGCGACAACGAAGCCATCAACGAATGCTGGTTGTCCGACCGCGAGCGTTTTTCCTATGAAGGGCTGAATGCGGCGGATCGCCTGCAACGCCCGATGATCAAGCAGAACGACCAGTGGCGCGAATGCGACTGGCAGTATGCGCTGGATTTCGCCGCCAGCGCCCTCAAGGCGGTCAAGGACAAGCGCGGTGCTGCGGAAGTTGGCGCGTTGGCAACGCCTCACGCGACCATCGAAGAATTGTTCCTCCTGCAAAAGCTGACCCGCGCGCTGGGTAGCGATAACATCGATTTCCGCCTGCGTCAGGCCGATTTCAGCGCCGAGTTGCAAGATGCGCCGTGGCTGGGTATGCCGGTTGCCGAACTTTCCGAGTTGAATAGCGTTCTGCTGGTGGGAACCAGCCTGCGCGCCGACCATCCGCTGCTGGCTTTGCGTCTACGCCAGGCCGTGCGGGGCGGGGCAAGCGTGAGTTTAGTCAACCCGGTTGACGACGACCTGCTGATGCCGCTTGCGGCCAAAGCCATCGTCGCGCCTTCGGCAATGGTCCATGCACTCGATCAAGTCCGCTGTGCCCTGGCCGGTGAAAACGTGGAAGGCGCCACGCAAGCTATCGTTGCCGCGCTCAAGAGCGGCGAGAAAAAGGCGGTATTGCTCGGCAACCTCGCCCAACATCATCCCCAATATGCCGAGCTGCATTACCTGGCTCAGCAAATCGCCGAACTCAGCGGCGCCAAGTTGGGCTTCCTCGGTGAGGCTGCCAATAGCGTGGGGGGCTATCTTGCCCAAGCGGTCCCACAGGCCAGCGGAAAAAATGCCGCTGCGATGCTGAGTGCCGCTCCGAAAGCCATGATCCTGCTCGGCGTCGAGCCGGATCGCGACCCCTACAACGCAGCTCAAGCCATGAGCGCCTTGCGTGACGCCGATCTGGTAGTGGCTTTGTGTGCCTACAAGAGCGACGCGCTGCTGGAAAGTGCGGACGTGCTGTTGCCCATCGTGCCGTTCTCGGAAACCTCCGGTACCTTTGTTAGTACCGAAGGGCGTGTGCAAAGCTTTGTCGGGGCGGTAAAGCCGCTCGGCGAGTCCCGCCCCGCATGGAAGGTGTTGCGTGTGTTGGGCAACCTGTTTGAGTTGGCAGGTTTCGACTATGAAAACAGCGAAGAGGTGCGTAACGAAGCGCTGGGCGACGGCAACGTTGCAGGAAAACTCAGCAATGCACTGAAATCCGCCAAGCCGCTGTCCTCCGCAAGCATTGCTGGATTGCAGCGCATCGGCGAAGTCGCCGCCTATCATTCCGATGCTGTAGTGCGCCGGGCTTCTGCTTTGCAAAAGACTCATGCCGCAGCGACCCAGGCATGGATGAATGGCGGCGTGCTTGCCAAGCTGGGTGTGGCTGCCGGCGAAACGGTCAAGCTATCCCAAGGGAACGGCAGCGTTACGTTGATCGCGGCACGCGACGACAAGTTGCCCGACGGCTGTGTGCGGGTGGCGGCGGGATGTGCCGCAACTGCCGCACTCGGTGGCCTATTCGACGAAATCAAGGTGGAGAGAGCGTAATGTTCGAAACCGTCGTTCTCACATTGCAAGGCTTCCTCGGTCCGGTCTGGCCGCTGGTGTACAGCATGGCCAAGATCGTCGCCATCGTTGCGCCGTTGATGCTGGGTGTGGCTTATCTTACCTATGCCGAACGCAAGATCATCGGTTACATGCAGGTGCGCATCGGCCCCAATCGGGTCGGCCCGAAAGGGTGGCTGCAGCCGATTGCCGACGCACTCAAGTTGATGACCAAGGAAATCATCGTTCCCAGCGGCGCCAACAAGGGCTTGTTCATCCTCGGCCCGATTCTGGCAATTGCGCCGGCACTGGCGGCGTGGGCGGTGATTCCGTTCTCGCCGGAGTTGGTATTGGCGAACATCGACGCGAGCCTGTTGTACATCATGGGTATCACCTCAATGGGGGTGTACGGCATCGTCCTGGCGGGCTGGGCCTCCAATTCCAAGTACGCTTTCCTCGGTGGGATGCGTGCCGCCGCGCAGATCGTCTCCTACGAAATCGCCATGGGCTTTGCCCTGGTCGGTGTGCTGATGGCCGCGCAAAGCCTCAATCTGGTGCAGATTGTCAAGGGCCAGGAGGGCGGCTTTCTCAACTGGTACTGGCTGCCGCTGTTCCCGCTGTTTATCGTCTACCTCATCGCCAGCGTGGCGGAAACCAACCGCGCCCCGTTCGACGTGGTGGAAGGCGAATCGGAAATCGTGGGTTTTCATGTGGAATATTCCGGGATGGCCTTCGCGGTGTTCTTCCTTGCCGAATACGCCAATATGATCCTGGTTGCCACGCTCACCAGCCTAATGTTCCTCGGCGGCTGGCTGCCGCCTATCGAGGCTGCACCGTTTACCTGGGTTCCCGGTTTCTTCTGGCTGATCGCCAAGGTGTGCTTCGTCCTGTTCCTGTTCCTGTGGTTCCGCGCTACCTTCCCGCGCTATCGCTACGACCAGATCATGCGCCTGGGCTGGAAGGTGTTCATCCCCGTGACCCTGGTGTGGATTCTGGTGGTGGGTGCCATGATGCAAACGCCTTACGGCTACCTGTTCCACTGATGGAGAGAAGAACATGGACCGTATAAAAGATTTCTTCTCGACCTTCCTGCTGTGGGAATTGCTCAAGGGCATGGCGCTCACCGGGCGCTATATGTTCGCGCCCAAGATCACCATCCAGTTCCCCGAGGAACGTACCCCGATGTCGCCACGTTTCCGTGGGCTGCATGCCTTGCGCCGCTATCCCAACGGAGAGGAGCGCTGCATTGCCTGCAAGCTGTGCGAAACCATCTGCCCGGCGTTGGCAATTACCATCGACCTGGCGGAACGCGAGGATGGCTCGCGTCGTACCACGCGCTATGACATCGACCTGACCAAGTGCATTTTCTGTGGGATGTGCGAGGAATCCTGCCCGGTCGATGCCATCGTCGAAACGCGGATTTTCGATTACCACGGTGAGACCCGCAGCGATTTGATCTACACCAAGGAAAAGCTCCTGGCCGTGGGCGACAAATATGAAGAGCAGATCGCCAAGGATCGGGCGGCTGACGCCAAGTACCGCTGACGGGAACCGGACAAGACCATGAATTTTGAAACCCTGATTTTCTATTTCCTCGGAACCATCCTGTTGTTTGCCGGGTTGCGCGTGATTACCGCGCGTAACTCGGTACATGCGGCGCTGTTTCTGGTCCTGGCGTTTTTTAGCGCTGCCGGCCTGTGGCTGCTGCTGGAAGCCGAGTTCCTGGCGATCACCCTGGTGCTGGTGTATATCGGCGCGGTGATGGTGCTGTTCCTGTTCGTGGTGATGATGCTTGATCTCGACCTGCGCCGTTTGCGCGAGGGGTTCCGCGAAAGCATCCCGCTAGCGGCGCTGGTGGGCGCGCTGATGGCTCTAGAGATGGGGCTGGTACTGGGGCGCAAGTCATTTATCCCGGAATACACCAGCCTTGAGCAAAATCACGCGGCGACCTACAGCAACACCAAGGAACTCGGGCGCCTGCTGTATACCGATTACGTCTACCCGTTCGAACTGGCGGCGGTGGTGCTGCTGGTCGCCATCGTGGCGGCTATCGCAATTACCCTGCGGCGCCGTCACAACACCAAACATCAAGATCCGGCGGAACAGGTGAAGGTGCGGCGCGCCGACCGTATCCGCATGGTTTCCATGCCGGCTGAAAAGCCGGGCGAAGAGTGAGGGTCCGTCCGTGTTGTCATTAACCCATTATCTGATTCTCGGTGCGCTGTTGTTCGTCATCAGCGTGGTAGGGATATTCCTCAACCGCAAGAACCTGATCGTCATCCTGATGGCGATTGAGTTGATGCTGCTGGCGGTGAACATCAACTTCATCGCATTTTCACATTACCTCAACGACACCGGGGGACAGGTATTCGTGTTTTTCATTCTTACGGTGGCGGCGGCGGAATCGGCGATTGGCTTGGCGATTCTGGTGGCGCTGTTCCGCAACATGAACACGATCAACGTGGCCGACCTGGATCACCTCAAGGGCTAACATGACGGACATGCAAAAACTCTATCTGCTGGTCCCCCTTGCGCCGCTTGCCGGTGCGATTCTCGCCGGCTTGTTCGGGCGCGCCATCGGACGCACCGGATCGCACGTCGTCACCATCCTCGGCGTGGCGGTTTCCTTCGTCTTGTCGCTGTTGATCTTCCAGGACGTCCAGCAAGGGCACACCTTCAACGGCACCGTGTATACTTGGCTGACCAGCGGTGAAACTCGCTTCGAAGTAGGCTTCCTGATCGATAGGCTGACCGTGCTGATGATGCTGGTGGTGACCTTCGTTTCGTTGATGGTGCACGTCTACACCATTGGCTACATGGCTGAAGACCCCGGCTACCAGCGCTTTTTCGCCTACATTTCGCTGTTCACCTTCTCGATGCTGATGCTGGTGATGTCCAACAACTTCGTTCAGTTGTTCTTCGGCTGGGAAGCGGTGGGCCTGGTGTCCTACCTGCTGATCGGCTTCTGGTATACCCGTCCGACGGCGATTTACGCCAACCTCAAGGCGTTCCTGGTCAACCGGGTTGGCGACTTCGGCTTCCTGTTGGGCATTGGGCTGATTTTGGCGCACTTCGGTACGCTCGACTATGCCGCCGTGTTCGCTCATGCCAACGAATTGGTTGGCATGAAGATGGTGATTTCTTCCGAAATGCAGCCGGCGCTGCTCACCGTGACCTGCATCCTGTTGTTCATCGGCGCGATGGGCAAGTCGGCGCAGTTTCCCCTGCACGTCTGGTTGCCCGACTCGATGGAAGGCCCGACCCCAATTTCCGCGCTGATCCACGCCGCTACCATGGTGACGGCGGGCATCTTCATGGTGGCGCGTATGTCGCCGCTGTTCGAATTGTCGGAAACCGCGCTGTCTTTCGTCATCGTCATCGGCGCGATTACCGCGCTGTTCATGGCGCTGATCGCCATCGTCCAGACCGACATCAAGCGGGTGGTGGCCTATTCCACCCTTTCGCAACTGGGGTACATGACCGTGGCGCTGGGCGCCTCGGCCTACTCGGTGGCGATCTTCCACCTGATGACCCACGCCTTTTTCAAGGCGGTATTGTTCCTCGGCGCCGGCTCGGTAATCATGGCCATGCACCACGAGCAGGACATGCGCCGCATGGGCGGCCTGCGCAAGTACATGCCGATCACCTACCTGACCGTGTTGATCGGCGCCATCGCCAACGCCGGCCTGCCGCCGTTCGCCGGCTTCTTCTCCAAGGATTCGATCATCGAGGCGGTGGCCCTGTCGCATATCCCCGGTTCCGGCTTTGCCTATCTGGCGATTTTGATCGGTGTCTTCGTCGGCGGCTTTTATTCCTTCCGGCTGGTGTTCTACACCTTCCACGGCGAGGAACGCTTCCGCCACGCCCATCATGACGAGCATGCGCATCACGATGATCACGGCCATCATGGCCCGGTCGAGCCGCATGAGTCGCCCAAGGTGGTCACCTTGCCGCTGATCCTGCTGGCGATTCCGTCGGTGGCCGCCGGTTGGCTGATAGGCCCGATCCTGTTCGAAAATTATTTCGGCGATGCCATTTTCATCTCTCACGAGCATCATGGCCTGGCCCACATGGCCGAAGAATTCCATGGCGTGGTGGGGATGATGGGGCACGCCGTAACAACGCTACCTTTCTGGCTGGCACTCTCCGGCGCGGCGACGGCATGGTTCCTCTATATCCGCCGCCCCGAGTTGCCGGCGCAAATCAAGGCCACGCTCAGCTTGCCGGCGATGATCCTCGAAAAGAAATACGGTTTCGACGAATTCAACGAGTGGTTCTTTGCCGGCGGCGCACGCCTGCTGGGGCGTGGATTGTGGAAAGGCGGCGACGTGGCGGTGATCGACGGGTTCTTCGTCAACGGCACGGCACGCTTGGTTGGGATGTGCTCGGCGCTGGTCCGCCATCTCCAGTCCGGCTACATTTACCACTATGCGTTTGCCATGTTGATCGGCGTTCTGACGCTGATGACGCTGTTTATTAGAGGCTGATAGGGAAACCATGAACGAAGGTTCGACATTGTTAAGCTGGGTTATCTGGCTGCCGATTCTGGCAGGGGTAGCCGTACTCGCCACCGGTAGCGACCGCAACGCGCCGCTGGCGCGGATGATCGCGCTGGTCGGGTCGATTGCCGGGTTCCTGGTTTCGATTCCCTTGTATACCGGCTTCAATACCGGTACTGCAGAGATGCAGTTCGTCGAAATGGCTGCGTGGGTGCCGGCCTTCAAGATCAACTACCACCTCGGGGTGGATGGCATTTCAGTGTTGTTCATCCTGTTGACGAGCTTTACCACCGTGCTGGTGGTGCTCGCCGGCTGGAAAGTCATCCAGAAGCGCGTCGCCCAGTATATGGCAGCCTTCCTGATGATGTCCGGGGTGATGAACGGGGTGTTTGCCGCGCTCGACGCAATCCTCTTCTACGTGTTCTGGGAAGCCATGCTGATCCCGATGTTCCTCATCATCGGCATTTGGGGCGGTCAGAACCGGGTTTACGCGGCCATCAAGTTCTTCCTGTATACCCTGATCGGCTCGCTGTTGATGCTGGTTGCCTTGATCTACCTGTATGGCAAGTCGGGCGGTTTCGAAATTCTCGAATGGCACAAGTTGCCGCTCAGCCTGAATGAGCAGGTGTTGCTGTTCATCGCCTTCTTCACCGCCTTTGCGGTCAAGGTGCCGATGTGGCCGGTGCATACCTGGTTGCCCGACGCTCACGTCGAGGCACCGACCGGCGGCTCGGTGGTGCTGGCGGCGATCATGCTGAAAGTCGGCGCCTACGGTTTCCTGCGCTTCTCGCTGCCGATCGCCCCGGACGGTAGCCACGCCATGTCGGGCTTCATGATTACCCTGTCGCTGGTCGCCGTGGTGTATATCGGCCTGGTGGCGCTGGTGCAGGCCGACATGAAGAAGCTGATCGCCTATTCGTCGATTTCGCACATGGGCTTCGTCACTCTTGGCTTCTTCATCTTCAATGCATACGGCGTTGAAGGCGCGTTGGTGCAGATGATTTCCCACGGTTTCATTTCCGGCGCGATGTTCCTCTGCGTCGGTGTGTTGTATGACCGGATGCACAGCCGCCAGATCGCCGATTACGGCGGCGTGGTCAACAAAATGCCGGTCTTTGCCAGCCTGTTCATGCTGTTTGCCATGGCCAACTCGGGACTGCCGGCAACTTCCGGTTTCGTCGGCGAGTTCATGGTCATCATGGGCGCGATGAAAGTCAATTTCTTCTACGCCTTCCTTGCTGCAACCACCCTGATCTTCGGTGCTGCATATACCTTGTGGATGTTCAAACGGGTAATTTTCGGTGCGGTGGCCAACGACCATGTCGCGCAACTGACCGATATCGATGCCCGCGAAACCCTGGTATTGGGTGTGCTCGCCGTTGCGGTATTGGCGATGGGGATTTATCCGCAACCCTTTACCGAAGTGATGCATTCATCCGTTAATAACCTCTTGAGCCACGTCGCTCAAAGCAAGCTGTAGGGGATTCCATGGCCTTTGCGATGCCCAATCTGACGCCCGCGCTGCCGGAAATCTTCGTTCTGACCATGGCTTGCGTGGTTTTGATGGCCGATTTGTTCAGCGGCAAGAACCGCTTCGTCGCGTATGTACTGACCCAGATCACCCTGCTCGGCGCTGCCTGGCTGACGGTGGGAACCAGTATCGGCCAAGTGGCGCTGACCTTCAACGGCATGTTCGTCGACGACGTGATGTCGGACGTGCTGAAATTGATGACCTATATTGCCGTCTCTGCGGTGTTGGTCTATTCGCGTGCCTACTTGTTGATGCACCAGCTGTTTCGCGGCGAATTCTTCGCGCTGTCGCTGTTTGCCTTGCTCGGCATGATGGTGATGATCTCCGCCAATCATTTCCTCACCCTCTACATGGGCCTGGAACTGCTGTCGCTGGCCTTGTATTCGCTGGTGGCGTTGCACCGTGATTCGGCGGTGGCGACCGAAGCAGCAATGAAATACTTCGTGCTCGGCGCGCTGGCCTCCGGGCTGCTGTTGTACGGGATGTCGATGATCTACGGCGCGACCGGCCATCTCGAACTCGACAAGGTGGCGACCGCCATCCAGCACGGCGGCGGAAACAGGACCATCCTGATTTTCGGCTTGGTGTTTCTGGTTGCCGGCATGGCTTTCAAACTCGGCGTGGTGCCGTTCCACATGTGGATTCCCGATGTGTATCAGGGGGCACCCACGGCGGTCACCCTGTTCATCGGCAGCGCACCGAAAATCGCCGCATTTGCCTTCGTCCTGCGCATCCTGGCCAGCGGTTTGCCGACCATGTCGGCGGACTGGCAAGGGATGCTGATCATCATGGCGCTACTGTCTATGGCGATCGGTAACATCACCGCCATCGCCCAGACCAATATCAAGCGCATGTTGGCGTATTCGACCATTTCCCACATGGGCTTCCTGCTGCTTGGCCTGCTCAGCGCCAGTCAGGCGGGTTACAGCGCGTCGATGTTCTACGTGCTGGTTTACGTGCTGATGAGCCTGGGTGGGTTCGGCATGATCATGCTCCTGTCGCGTCAGGGGTTCGAAGCCGACCAATTGGATGACTTCAAGGGGCTCAACCAACGCAGCCCGTGGCATGCGTTCGTGATGCTGCTGTTGATGTTTTCGATGGCCGGGGTGCCGCCGACGGTAGGCTTCTACGCGAAGTTCTCGGTACTCCAGGCAGCCCTGCAGGCTGGTTTCGTCTGGCTGGTTGTGGCGGCGGTGCTGTTTTCGGTAATCGGCGCGTTCTACTATCTGCGCATCGTGAAGCTGATGTACTTCGATGCTCCCGTCGACGAGACCCGTATCCAGTTGCAACCCGACGCCAACCTGCTGCTGTCGATGAACGGAATGGGTGTTCTCGCTCTTGGCTTGTTGCCCCAGCCGCTGATGGCGTTGTGCCTGTACTCCATTCAGCACAGCCTGTGAGCAACCCCCTGATCTTGCTGGTACTGGCGTTCGTCGCGGCAAACTTGCCGTTTTTGGTCGAGCGCCGGCTGTTGGTGTTGCCCGCTCCCGGGGGCAAGAAATTCTCCTGGCGCCTGCTGGAATTGGTCCTTATGTACTTTGGGGTCGCCATCCTGGCGTGGTTGGTCGAACGCAACATGGGCGCGGTGCATGCACAACGCTGGGAATTCTACGCCGTCACGGTCTGTCTGTTCCTGGTGTTCGCTTACCCCGGCTACGTGTATCGCTATTTCTGGCGCAAAAAGTAAGAGCGACCTCCCGGTGCTACCGATGAGGGCGCTCTCATCCCTTCAGGCGACCAAGCGCAAGTCCGCGTATTTCTCCTTGGCTGCTTTGGCGGTTTCCGCTTCCTGGCGGTTGTAAGCCGCGCCCGACCACAGCATGGAATAAGCGATCTCCTCGTTGCCGTTTTCGCACAGTTCCAGAACTTGGCGGAACAGCGGCTGGAATGTCGGACTGCGGTGCGATTGTTCATGTTCCTCGAATGAACGCCAGAACGTGATGATCAGCGCCTCGCGGTCCTTGAGCGGGCTATCCACGGCTTGTCCGGTGGTGCTCCCTTCGTTGGAAATCATGCCGCTGTTGAGGCACACGAATCCGCCGACAAAGCCGGTTTGGGAATGGTAGGTCTTGACGTTTTCGCACAGTACCGCGACGCGCTCCTGCAGATCGTCGACGCTATACTCGGGCTTGAGCAACACGCGGTTGACGGTGACGATACCGTCTGAATTGAAATCGTGAATCAGGCTGGCCATGATAATCTCCTTGTAAGTAAATTCGAATTAGCTGATATAGCCACCGAAAAATCAGGGGATTGATTCCCCTTGTCAATACCATAGTAAAACACTCAACAATTGTCAATTAAATTTTATGGCAGGATTAAACCCATGAATGAACTCGACCTGACCGAGCATCAAATTTCATCCGCCTCGGTATACGACGGCAAGCTCCTGCATGTTCGGGAAGACCGGGTAAGGTTGCCCAACGGCAAGGAATCCGGGCGCGAATATATCGTTCATCCCGGCGCGGTGGTGGTGGTTCCGCTCCTCGACGACGGCGACGTCCTGTTGGTGCGGCAGTTTCGCTATCCGCTGCGCCGGGAGTTTCTGGAGTTGCCGGCCGGCAAGATCGACCCGGGCGAGGACACGTTGGACTGCGGGCAGCGCGAATTGCGCGAGGAAACCGGTTTCGCGGCGACAAACTGGCAGTTTCTTACCACCATCCATCCCTGCATCGGCTATTCCGACGAGCGCATCCTCATCTACCTGGCGCGCGACCTGACTGAGCACGGCCACCGCCGTGACGAAGACGAGTTCCTGGAAAATATCCGGATGTCGTTGAATCAGGCGCTCCAGGAGGTGCGCGAAGGCCGCATCAGCGATGTAAAAACCATGGTTGGCCTGTTTTGGGCGGAGAAGGTGATTCAGGGGCAATGGGCTTGAAATGCCGATGCCAGCCCCCACTTAGGCGATTGCATGATTAATTTCGGGAGACCCAAGCACCATGAGCAACGACACCCATAAGGAAAATCTCAGCTTCCAGACCGAAGTCCGCCAGCTTTTGAAGCTGATGATCCACTCGCTGTACAGCAACAAGGAAATTTTCCTCCGCGAACTGATTTCCAACGCCTCCGACGCCGCCGACAAACTGCGCTTCGAGGCGCTCTCCGACGATGCTCTCTATGAAAGCGATTCGGCCCTGAAAATCCGCATCGCCTTCGACAAGGAGGCGCGCACCATCACCATCGCCGACAACGGCATCGGCATGTCGCGCCAGGAAGTTATCGACAACATCGGCACCATCGCCAAATCCGGCACCCGCGAGTTCTTCTCCTCGCTGACCGGCGATCAGGCCAAGGACGCCAATTTGATCGGCCAATTCGGCGTGGGTTTCTATTCAGCCTTCATCGTTGCCGACAAGGTCACGCTGACCACCCGCCGTGCAGGCCTCACCGCCGAGCACGGGGTGCGCTGGGAGTCCGCAGGCGAGGGCGAATACAGCCTGGAAACCGTGGAAAAAGCCGGTCATGGCAGCGAAGTCACCCTGCACCTGCGCGAAGGCGAGGACGAACTGCTTTCCGCGTGGCGCATCAAGTCGATCATCCGCAAGTATTCCGACCACATCACCCTGCCCATCGTGATGAACAAGGAAGAATGGGACGCAGAAAAGAACGAGAACAAGGTCACCGACGAAGACGAAACCGTCAACCAGGCTTCCGCCTTGTGGGCGCGCCCCAAGAGCGAAATCACTCAGGAACAGTACGACGAGTTTTACAAGCATGTCGGCCACGACTTCGAGCCGCCGCTCGCCCATGTCCACGCCAAGGTGGAAGGCAAGCAAGAATACACCCAGTTGTTGTACATCCCGTCGCGCGCCCCTTTCGACATGATGGATTACGAAAAACGCCACGGCGTGAAGCTCTATGTGCGCCGGGTCTTCATCATGGACGACGCAGAGCAATTGATGCCGCGCTATATGCGCTTCGTGCGCGGGGTGATCGATTCCAACGACCTGCCGCTCAACGTCTCCCGTGAAATTCTCCAGGCCAGCAAGGATATCGACGCGATTCGCGCCGGCTCGGTGAAGAAGGTGCTGGGCTTGCTGGAAGAAATGGCCGAGAACGATGCGGAGAAATACGCCAAATTCTGGGGCGAATTCGGCAAGGTACTCAAGGAAGGCATCGGTGAAGACCACGCCAACAAGGAGCGCATCGCCAAGCTGCTGCGCCTTGCCAGCACCCACAACGACAGCGACGTGCAGGACGTTTCGCTGGCCGATTACGTGGGGCGCATGAAGGAAGGGCAGGAGAAGATTTACTACGTCACCGCCGACAGTTTTGCCGCCGCCAAGAATAGCCCGCACCTGGAAATATTTCGCAAAAAGGGCATCGAAGTCATTCTTCTGCATGAGCGTGTCGACGAGTGGCTGGCTTCCAACCTCACCGAATTCAAGGGCAAGAAGCTCCAATCGGTGGCCAAGGGCGACCTCGACCTGGGCAGCCTGGAAGACGAAGCGGAAAAACAGGAGCAGGCCAAGGAAGCCGACGAGTTCAAGGATTTGATCGGCAAGATTCAGGAATCCCTGGGCGAAACGGTCAAGGAAGTGCGCGTTACCCATCGCCTGACCGACTCTCCGGCGTGCCTGGTGGCCGGTGAGCATGACATCAGCGGCAACCTGGAACGCCTGCTCAAGGCTGCCGGCCAGAAAGCGCCCAACAGTAAGCCGATTCTTGAAATCAATCCGCGTCACCCGCTGGTGCAGCGTCTCAAGGGCGAAAGCGGCGAGCGCTTCAACGATTGGAGTCGTATCCTGTTTGATCAGGCTCTGTTGGCGGAAGGTGGTCAGCTTGAAGACCCGGCTACCTTCGTTAGGAAGTTGAATCAGGTATTGCTGGAGATGGCGAGTTAAGGTGTTCGCCACTGATCCAGAAGCAAGGTGAATAAGGGCGCGGATGAATATCCGTGCCCTTTTTTTCGAGGGTGGCGGCACGGTTTCCGGCAGGTGCCCCTATCCGTTTCCTCGCGATGTGTCGGCGTGGCCCCCCTGGGCCGTTAAGCAGGGAAGCGTTATCATCCGCGGCGCGGCTTGTGCCGCCATTGCCACCCAACCATTTAGGATCTAAATGTTCATGCCACAACCTCTCCTTCCCCGTGTTGCGGTTCTGGGCTTGCTGCTTGCGGCCGCGTTGTCCAGCGCTAATGTGCTGGCCGACCGCCATGACCGTCACGATGGGCCTTGGACGTTCGACGAGCGTTTTCACCACAACCATTACTACCCGGCCCGCGGTTATGTAACCCCTGTGCTGCCGCCCGGCAATGTCGCGATTGGCTACGGTAGTGGGCGGTTTTTCTTTCATTCCGGCGTCTGGTATCGTCCCAGCGGTGGCTATTACACGGTGGTGACGCCGCCTTTGGGGATAGCCGTGCCGGTGCTGCCGCCCAACGTGGTGACGGTGTGGGTCGGCTCGGTGCCGAACTATTATGCCAACGGCGTTTATTACATGGAGGCGTCGAGCGGTGGTTACATGGTGGTAGCGCCGCCTGCCGAGCAGATGATTTCCACCGCGCCACCCAGTTTGTCCAGCGGAATCTCGTCGGTTCCTTCGGATTCTCCTTCTCCGGTTCCGTCCCGTTCGGCATCGCCGGTGCCGTCCAGTTCACCTTCGCCGGTGCCGCCTGGCACGGTTTCGCCAATCCCGCCGGCCGCTCCTGGGGAACAGCTGTTCGTATATCCACGCAACAATCAGAAACCCTCCCAGAGCGACGCAGATCGCGCCGAATGCCGGCGTTGGGGGACTGAGCAAGTCGGTTTCAACCCGGTGCTTGCCAGTCCTGACGATCCGCGCCATAGCGACTATCGCCGTGCGGTGACCGCCTGTTTGGAAGGGCGCGGCTATACAGTGCGCTAAGCGGCCGGCCAACACACCTGATTGGAATGGCCCTTCCAGTATTCGCGCCTAGGATGAGGGGCAATTGCTGCGGTGGCAGTGCATTGCCACGGTTATGGCATGTTATGATACGGGCCGAATTGGATATTCAGGGTTGGGTATATATTTTCTTGTTAATCAGTTTGTTATGAGTTTGTAAGCAAGGACGTAGTTCCTGTCTCAAAAATTCTGGCCCATCACCCCTTGAAAGTATGCGAGCCGCTGGTTAGCGGCTCGTTCAGTTTAATCGGCGGGATATTACAATAACGATATGAGCATATTGACCGGCATTATCCTCGCCAGCTTACTGGGCGGTGTCCTGAGCATTGTCGTGGCGGCCCTATTCGCTTTTTCGGCGCGGGCCGAGTGGGTGCCGTTGCTGGTGAGTTACGCGATCGGAGCCCTGCTGGGTGCTGCGTTTCTGGAAATTCTCCCCCACGCTTTCGAGTTGACCAAGAATATCGAACATACCACTGCGACAATATTATTCGGCATTCTGTTGTTTTTTATCCTGGAAAAACTGGTGCTGTGGCGGCATTGCCACGATGCAGATCATTGCGAGGCGCATGCGCCCGATGCGCATGGACATGACCACGGGCGCAGCGGGATGATGATTATGGTCGGTGACACCTTCCACAATTTTGTCGATGGGGTGATTATCGCGGCGGCCTTCATCGCAGATTTCCAGGTAGGGGTGGCTACGGCGCTGGCCATCATTGCCCATGAGATTCCGCAGGAGGTCGGCGACTTCCTGATTCTGCTGCATTCCGGTTATACCCGGCGCCAGGCATTCACGCTGAATCTGGTTTCCAGTTTTGCGACGCTGGTGGGTGGGGTATTGTCCTATTTCGCCTTGCAATCCATGCAGGAATGGACGCCGTTTTTCCTGGGGTTAGCGGCGGCGAGCATGATATACGTGGCGGTGGCGGACCTGATCCCCGGTCTGCATAAACGCGCGGAAATCCACGCGACCTTGCAGCAGGCGCTGCTGATCGGCATGGGGATCGGGTCGATCTGGTTGGTGAAGGCGGCGCTGGGCGACGCCTGATTTATTCGTCGTCGTCGAATTTGCGGCGCGGCGGCTCGCCGTCGTAAACCAGGTTGCGGCGGCGCTGCAGGTAGGCGTCGCGGACAAAGACGTAGGGATCGATGGCCGCATCGTCGAGCACTTGATCGGTATCCAACAGGCGGGCGCGGACATCCTCGAGCTTCACCGCCACTCCCCAATTCCTTTCCGCCACTTCAGGGTGCTGGGTCAGCGGGTCGACTTGCCAGTCCGCCACGCGGCCCAGCGTGTCGCGGAATGAACTGGGGCCGAGAATCGGCAGCACCAGATAGGGACCGTCGGGAATGCCCCAGTAACCCAGGGTCTGGCCGAAATCCTCGTTGTGTTTTTCCAGCCCCATCGGGGTTGCCACGTCGAGCAGGCCGGCCAAGCCGATGGTGGTATTGGTGAGCAAGCGCAGAAAGTCGTTCACCGAACGCTCCAGCTTGAATTGCAGGAGGTCGTTGGCGACCACCACGGCATCGTCGAGGTTGGAGAAGAAATTGCCGACTCCGGTGCGTACCGGCTGTGGCAGGACCGCCTTGTAACCCTGTGCCACCGGCTTGATGACGGCCTTGTCCACGGTGTCGTTGAGCTGGTAGATGCCGCGGTTTAGCGGCTCCAGCGGGTCGCGCTTGTCGCCGTTGGTAGCGCAGCCGCCAAGAAGGAAAGCACTTGCCACAGCCAGCGCGGCCAGTTTTCTGCGATTTCCGGAATTATCCATAAAAATACCCGCTTGTTTTTGTTGGGCTTAGTATATCAGGAAGGGCTGATTAAGCGCCAAGCTTCTCCAGTTGCACTTTGAGCTTACCCAGCGTGTCGGCGAAACTCGCCAGCCGTTCCTTTTCCGTTGCGACGACCGCTGCCGGGGCGCGTGCCACGAAGCTTTCGTTGGACAGCTTCGCTTCGGCCTTGCTTATTTCTCCTTCCAGGCGCGTGATTTCCTTGGATAGCCGGGCTTTTTCGGCATCCTTGTCGATCTCGACCTTGAGCATCAGGCGTACCTCGCCGACGACCGCTACCGGTGCGTCGGCTTGCGGCAGCTCGCCTTCGACCAGCGCAATATCGGAGATCTTCGCCAACGCTTGAATATAGGGGATAAAGACAGAGATGTCACCGAGGGCAATCAACGGAACCTTTTGCGCCGGAGACAAGTTCATCTCACCGCGCAGGTTGCGGCAGGCGTGGACGATGTCCTTGAGGGTGGCGATGCGCGCGTAGGCGGCATTGTCGATCTTGGCCTCGTTCGGCTGGGGGAAAGGCGCCAGCATGATGGAGGCGACGTTGCCGCCCTGAGTGCAGTGCGGCGCGCCGGTGAGCGGTGCCACTTTCTGCCACAGCTCCTCGGTGATGAATGGGATCAGCGGGTGTGCCAAGCGCAGCATGGCGCCCAAAACACGCACCAGGGTGCGGCGGGTGGCGCGCTGCTGAGCCTCGTTGCCGTTTTGCAGTTGCACCTTGGCGAGTTCCACGTACCAGTCGCAATACTCGTCCCACACGAATTCGTAGACGGCGCGCGCGGCCATGTCGAAGCGGTAGTGGTCGAAGCCCTCGGCTACATCCTTTTCCGCCTGTTGCAAGCGGCTGACGATCCACTTGTCGGCGTCGGAATACTCGAAAGCGGCGCTGTCATCCTGACCGCAATCCTGCCCTTCGAGATTCATCAACACGTAGCGGGTGGCGTTCCACAGCTTGTTGCAGAAGTTGCGGTAGCCCTCGCAGCGCTTGAAATCGAACTTGATGTCGCGCCCGTGCGACGCCAGGCTGGCGAAGGTGAAGCGGATCGCATCGGTGCCGAAGGAAGGAATGCCGTCGGGGAAGTCCTTGCGCGTCAGTTTGCCAATGGACTCCGCCTGCTTGGGGTTCATCAGGTTGCTGGTGCGCTTGGTCACCAGTTCTTCCAGCGTGATGCCGTCGATCAGGTCGATCGGGTCGATCACGTTGCCCTTGGATTTCGACATCTTGTTGCCGTGCTGGTCGCGTACCAGGCCATGCACGTAGACCTCGCGGAACGGCACCTGGTCGGTGAAATGCAGCGACATCATAATCATCCGGGCGACCCAGAAGAAGATGATGTCGAAGCCGGTGACCAGCACCGAACCGGGCAGGAAGGTCGCCAGTTCCGGCGTCTTGTCCGGCCAGCCCAGCGTCGAGAACGGCCACAGCGCCGAGGAGAACCAGGTGTCGAGCACGTCTTCGTCGCGGGTCAGGGTTTTTCCGCTGCCGGCCTGCTGCTGCGCTTCTTCCTGGCTGTTGGCGACGTAGACGTTGCCGTCCTCGTCGTACCAAGCGGGGATGCGGTGGCCCCACCACAGTTGGCGGGAGATGCACCAGTCCTGGATGTTTTCCAGCCACTGGTTATAAACATGGGTCCAGTTGTCCGGCACGAACTTCACCTCGCCGTCGGCCACCGACTTGAGGGCGCGCTTGGCCAGGCCTTCCATGGAAACGTACCACTGGTCGGTGAGCATCGGTTCGATGACGGTATGGGTGCGGTCGCCGCGCGGCACCATCAGCTTGTGCGGTTTGATTTCTACCAAATAGCCCTGGGCTTCGAGGTCGGCGACGATTTTCTTGCGCGCCTCGAATCTATCCATGCCCTGGTATTGAGAAGGCGCGAATTCGTTGATTTTGGCGTCCAGCGTGAGAATGCTGAGCGGCTCCAGGTGATGGCGTTGGCCGACCTGGTAGTCGTTGAAATCGTGGGCCGGGGTGATCTTCACGCAGCCGGTGCCGAATTCCTTGTCCACGTAATCGTCGGCGATGATGGGGATGGTGCGCTCGCACAGCGGCAGGCGCACATGCTTGCCGACCAGGTGCTTGTAGCGCTCGTCCTCGGGGTGCACTGCCACCGCCATGTCGCCCAGCAGGGTTTCGGGGCGGGTGGTGGCGACGATCAGCGCCTCGCTGCCGCCCTCGACTGGGTAGCGGATGTGCCACATCGAACCGTCTTCTTCCTCGGAAACCACTTCGAGGTCGGAAACCGCTGTCTGCAGCACCGGATCCCAATTGACCAGACGCTTGCCGCGATAAATCAGACCTTGCTTGTAGAGGGTGACAAATACTTCGCTGACCGCCTTGGACAGCCCGTCGTCCATCGTAAAACGCTCGCGCGACCAGTCGCAGGAAGCCCCCAGACGGCGCATCTGGCGGGTGATGGTGGAGCCGGACTCCTCTTTCCATTCCCAAACTTTTTCGAGGAATTTCTCGCGGCCCAGATCGTGGCGCGACACGCCTTTCGCGTCCAGTTGGCGTTCCACCACGATCTGGGTGGCGATACCGGCGTGGTCGGTGCCCGGTTGCCACAGGGTATTGTCACCCTTCATGCGGTGGTAGCGGACCAGGGTATCCATCAGGGTGTCCTGGAAGGCATGGCCCATGTGCAGCGTGCCGGTGACATTGGGCGGCGGCAGCATGATGCAGTAGGCATCCTTGCCATCCGCAGGGGTGACCGATGCGGCACTGCTCATGGCAGGCTTGAAATAACCTTGGGATTCCCAGATCGGGTACCAGTGCGCCTCAATGGCGCGGGGTTCGAAGCTTTTGGCGAGTTCCATGTTGCGAATAAATATAATGGGGAGCTAAAAACCGCTAATTATATACCGGGGGTCGGGTGTGGGCATTGGGCAGGGAAAGTTTTAGTTGGAACGATGTTGCCTCAAGGGCTACTTCAAGCAAAATAAGGCGGTATTCACGGGGGAGAATGTTTTTGATATTTAAGTGGCGCCAGTCCAACTCGTTGCGGCAAAATCGTGGGTTTCTGGACAGAACTGTGAAACAGCTCACTGTGTGGCTCAAGGCATCCTCGTAAAATTTCCCACTGTTTTTCGTGATTCGCCGCGATGGAGCCGAGATGGCGAACGTGTCCGATTCCCGGTGTTTGGGGTGTTTGGGAAGCCGCTATTTCGGATAGTGGGCTGTTCTTTAAATGTTTTCCCCTCTCAAGCAGAGGGGGGAAGAATTATGTGGATGCATGATAAATGCATAAAATATGCATGTTATTCCCGTTCTACTAATTATTTGGGTAGACTGAGCTGTCAAATTGAGTTGATATTTAGGCGGTTTTCGCTTGATCAGCGCTGGTAATCAGTGCAAATATGTACTAGATTTGTAGCCATTAAAGATAATGGGAGGTTGGCCCGGAAACTTGCAAAGGTCGGTATCAACCAGGGCGGCAAGCCGCGAATTTAGTAGTGGTATTGGGTTTGTGTGATAGTGGCAAAAATAGAGGGGTTCCCTTGGGGATGTTTTAACAAGGGGGTGGGCATCAAATGCGAGCTAGCGGTTTAAGGGGTTCAACTGGTAGCTTCAGATTTGCATTGTCTCTGACAAATTGAAATTCATCATGGCGTGGAGGGTATTATGAAAATTTATAGAATGGCCTTAGGGCTTTTACTGGCGTTTGCACTCTCGTTTGGCGCACGGGCCGACATTCCGCTAAATCATGGCGGTGGCGACCTGCAATCCGGCGCGTTTTCCGGCGTAACAGCTACGAATCCGAACACCGGTGATACCCAAGCCGGACAGTTTTCCAGCATACCGACGACGACACCGGTCGGCACTCTGGTAGTCACCAATCAGGCAGTTGATTGCGGTGTTCCGGCGGGCGCGAAAGGTACCGTCTGGGGTACGAGCAGTTCTTACCCTGACTGGGTGTTTATCCTGTGGGATGCGGGTACGACCAACACCATTTCCAGCACCTGCAGCCCCACTCTGGTCGGTGCCACCTTGACCACGGAGCAAAAGGCGCGCGCCAGTTGGGTGCATTGGAATCAAGTGGATGTAACGACTACGACCACCACGACGACTCACGGCATCGCAACCAGCACGCCGGTGGGCACGCGCTTGGTTACCAATCAGGCCGTCGATTGCGGTGTTCCTGCCGGTGCAAAGGGTACGCTGTGGGGTACGAGCAGTTCCTATCCTGATTGGGTGTTTGTGCTGTGGGATGCGGGTACGACCAATACCATTGCCAGCAGTTGCACCCCCGTTGCAGCCGGTGCTACCTTGACCACTGAACAAAAGGCGCGAGCCAGTTGGGTGCATTGGAATCAAGTGGATCTGTGTTCCGGCTCCAGTTGCACGGGAACCGTAGCGGCGACTTTGTCGAGCCTGTCGATTAGTTGCCCGTCCACGGTCGCTGCGGGTGGTTACGGGTCTTGTGCTGCCAGCGCTTACTACAGTGACGGAAGCAGCAAAGCCGCGACCAACGTCCAGTGGAGTGTAGCTGGAAGCGGTGCCACCATCGGCAGTACCGGTACCCTGAGCGCTGCTTCAACGTTGACTGCGGATACTTCCGTGACGGTTACCGCGACCTTTACCGATGGTTCGGTCACCAAGACTGCATCCGCGATGGTAACGCTGACCAAGCTCGTGGTTGCGCCTTCCTCGCAGGCTGTCCGCGCCGACTGCGTGTTTAGTTGGGGTGAAAGGATCTACCCCGAACTCTTCTCTCCGTCCGGTGCCGTGTCCAAGGTTTTGGGGCCGTACTACTATCGCTACTACTCCAAGACCAACAGCTATCTTGGTATTAGCACCGGCGATGAGCACCTGATCTACGTCGGGCTGCTGTCGGGGAATTCGATCCTTGATCTGGGCCTCCTGAGCACTTGGCAGAAACAGGCTGGTTGCCAGTAAGCAACACGCAGCATGCCGCCTTCCCTACAGGGGAGGCGGTTTTTTTTTGCCTTGCTTCGCCTGGAGGCGCGCCGGCTGACTTGATTAACCTCCTTTGCCTCTGCCTCGCGACAGAATGATTTTGCGGCGCGCTTCATTGCTATAATGTTCCAATGTCTTCAGCCTCCAATTCCCTTGCCATCCTGTTTGCCGACATCAGCGGCAGTACGCGGCTTTACGAGACGCTGGGCGACCAGGCCGCGCTGAAGCAGATCGGCTCTTGCCTGGGGGAGTTGGAACGTATTACCCGGCGTCACGCCGGCGAGGTGGTGAAGACCATCGGCGACGAAATTCTGTGTGCCTTTCCCGACGCGGCTTCCGCCGTGGAGGCCGCGATGGCCATGCAACAGGCGCTTCTCGATGAAAGCGGACCGTTGCATATTCGTGTCGGCCTGCATTTCGGCGAGGTGATCCGCGAAGGCGGCGACGTATTCGGCGATGCCGTGAATCTCGCGGCGCGTCTGACCGTATTGGCGGCAGCCGACCAGGTCATCACTTCCCGCGCCACCGCGGATAACCTTCCGTCGCACTTGCGCGCCAACATTCGCCAGCTTGGGCAAACGATGGTGAAGGGCAAGCGCGATGCTGTCGAGATTTGTGAAGTCGTTTGGAACAATGATGCCGAGATGACCTTGATGCCCACCATGCTCCCCGGCGTGGCGGCGCGCACTGTGCGTATTGGCATTACTCTGAACCACTCCGGGCGGAAGCTGACGCTCAGTGGTCAGCAACCGGTCGCCAACGTCGGGCGGGAAAAGGATAACGACTTGGTGGTCGACGACCCCATGGCATCCCGCCGTCACGCCCGCATTGAACTGCGCAACGGCAAATTCGTCCTTGTCGATCAAAGCACTAATGGAACCTATGTGGTGCAGGGGGGCAAGACTTTTTTCCTGCACCGCGAGGAACTGCCGCTTGCCGGTTCAGGTTATTTCACCCTGGGGCACAAGGCTCCGGCGAATGTACCGGAAGCGGTGCATTATTCCTGCGAGTGAAGCATGAACATCGGCATCGTTATCATCGGTGACGAGATACTCTCCGGCAAGCGCCGCGACGGACATTTCGCCCATGTGGTGGAAGCCCTTGCCAAGCGCGGGTTGGAGTTGAAGTGGTGCCGCATCATCGGCGACGATCCCGCATTCATCGTGGAGACGCTGCGCCAAACTTATGCGTCGGGCGACATCGTGTTCAGTTTCGGCGGCATCGGTGCAACGCCAGACGACCACACGCGGCGCTGCGCGGCTGTTGCGGCAGATATGGACTTTGTCCGCCATCCCGAGGCAGTCGCGGAAATCGAGGCGCAGTTCGGTGCACAAGCCTATCCGCAGCGCATCCTGATGGCCGACCTGCCCGCCGGCAGCACCCTGATCCCCAACCCGTTCAACCGGATACCGGGGTTTTCCATCAACCGCCACCACTTTGTTCCCGGTTTTCCGCAGATGGCTTGGCCGATGCTGGAGTGGGTACTCGACCACCATTATCTGGAACTCCACGATCTGGCCCCGGAGACCGAACTGGTCATCACCGCTTTTGACGTAATGGAAAGCCCGTTGCTCGATGTGATGAACGAACTGGTGCGACGCTGGCCGCAGGTGCGCTTCTCCAGCCTGCCGCACATCGGCGAGGACGGGCGGCGTCTGGAGTTGTCGGTGCGTGGCCGGACTGGACAAACCGCCGAAGCCATGGATTTTCTGAAAAGTGAAATTGCGTCGTTAGGCTATCGCTGGGAAGACCGGTGATTCTATGGCTCAATGTAGCCGGTGCCTGGCCATGTCTTGGCGGTGTTAGTGCCAATCGGGGATATTTCGTGGTTGATATTTTAATTTCGACTAGTGACCAGGGAGAAATACATGAATCTCGGAAATATGAAAATCGGCACCCGGCCAACAGGGTCTATATGAACACCCTGGATGAAATGGAGAAATTCCAGGAAGGACTTGCCAGCGCAGGCATCGCACAGAGTATCGAGAAGATCGCGCAGATGGTGGAGGAGAATAGCGCGGCTTCCAAGGAAACCGCCGGCGCCGCGCAAAACCTGGAAAACCTCGCCCAGTCCATGACGCGCACCGCGTCCTGGTTCAAAACCTCCTGAGAATTCTAGCGGATGATATTCAGGAAAATTGCCAGCATTTTGTTCCTCTTGGTGGCGGTACTCGCCGCCGGGGCGACCGGATATCAGTTGATCGAAGGTTGGACGTTTTTCGATGGCCTGTACATGACGGTCATCACCGTCGCCTCGGTGGGGTACGGCGAAACCCATCCGCTTTCCGACAACGGGCGGATTTTCACCATATTCCTGATCCTCTCGGGGTCGGGTATCCTGCTCTACAGCATCTCGATGATTACCGCGATCATTGTGGAAGGCGAACTGACCGACGTTTTAAAAAGGATGAAGATGGACAAAGCAATCGAGCGTCTCAGCGGGCATTACATCGTGTGCGGTGACAGCCAGACGGGGCGTTATGCCATCGAAGAATTGCGCAAAACCAAACGCCCCTTCGTGGTGATCGAGACCGACAAGAGTAAGCTTTCCACCCTTGCCGAGCGCGGTATCCTGTGCATCGACGGCGACGCGACGACCGACGCCGTGCTGCAATCCGCCGGCGTGGTGCGGGCGAAGGGGCTGTTCAGCACTCTCCATACCGATGCGGAAAACCTGTTCGTGGTGCTCACCGCGAAAGGGCTGAATCCCGAGTTGCGCATTGTTTCCAAGGCGGTCGACGAGGAATCTCGGCAGAAACTCATCAAGGTCGGCGCCGACCGGGTGATTATGCCCAACGCCATCGGCGGTCTGAGGATGGTGTCGGAAATGATGCGCCCGTCGGTGGTGACTTTCCTCGACATCATGATGCGTTCCAAGGAAAAAACCATTCGGGTCGAGGAAATCGTGGTTCCCGTCGGATCGCCGTGGATCGGAAAGACGTTGGGGGAAAGCGGCGTTCTGCAACAATCCGACGTCACGGTGGTGGCGCTGGTGCTTCGCGAGGGAGAGGCCTACCTTTTCAACCCGCCCCACGACTCGCCCATTGTGCAGGGAACGGTGGTCATCACTATCGGAGTAGTGGATGCGATCGACGAGGTCCGGGCGCGTTGCGCACCTCACCATGCGGAGCCGGTCACACAGCCTGCATGAAACGCTGCTGAGCGGACTGTTCCTGGCCGTTCAGAGCGGCTTTGCGACCAGTACCGGGCATTGTGCGGCGCCGATGATGCGCTCGGAAATGCTGCCCAGCAGAATCTTGGCAATGCCCGTGCGTCCGTGGCTGCCCACCACGATCAGGTCGGCGGCCTTGCCGGCAGCGGCGGCCACGACTACCTCGTTGGGATGCCCTTCCTCCACCAATGCTTCCCCGCTGATCCCCTGAGTCTTCGCCAGTGCCGCGACCTTCTCCACGGCAGACAATGCTTCCGCCTTGCGGGCGGCGCTGTGGCTGGCGGTGGTTGCGGAGACCACGGTGAGCGGCAGCTTGCAGCGCGCGGCGAAGGCAATCGCGCTGGCGGCTGCCGCCTCGCTATGGGCGGAACCGTCGGTGGCCAGCACGATGCCGCGTTGCCACATCTTCGCGCCACGCGGTGCAATCAGCACCAAGCATTCCGCATTGCCGACCACCTTGGCGGTGGCGTCGCCGACCATCATCCGCGCCAAGCCACGCTTGCCGCGCCGCCCCATGACGATCAGATCGGTGCCGATTTCATCGGCGGCCGCGACGATTTCCTGGGCGGGGTCTTCGCCGTAGCGGATCGAGGTGACGCAATCCACCCCGGCGGCAACAGCCCGCGCCGCCACCTCGTCGAGGCGGGCTTGGGCCTCCTTGTCCTGGCTGGCACGCAGGGCGTGGGTGCCAACCATTTCCAGGTCTTCGCCGAACGGAACCATGGTCATCACAGTGAGCTTGGCTTGGCAATCTCGGGCAACCTCGATGGCAAGGCCGGTGGCGCTTTCGGAAAACTCGGAACCGTCGGTGGCGACCAGGATGTTGCCGATGTGGCGGGCTTTTCGGAGTTGTTGTTCAATCAACTCAATTCTCCTGGGCGAGGGGGTGTTCGGTGATGGCGAGCTGATTCCGACGATGTTCCGCCATACCCTTCAACAGAGCCATGACGATGGTGAGGCCGCCCACCGCCAAGGCCAGAACCAGGGTGCCATCCCCGAACATCTTGAGGGTCGTCACGGTGGTTTCGGGCAGGTCTTCGAGCATACCGAGCTGGTTGAGGTAGCCGGGAATATAGAAGAACCGCGAGAAGAGCACGATCACCATGATCAGCCCCATCACCAGTTTGACCACAAAATCCTTCACGTAAGTGGTGCCGATGGCACCGAGTTGGATGCCGAACAGCGAGCCGGCCAGGATAATCATCGCCAGGCGGATGTCCACCGAGCCATCGAGGGCGTACAAGATCGTCCCGCCCAGGCCCATCACGAAGGCGATCACCAGTTCTGAAGCGGAAGCCATCAGGGCCGGCGCGCCGAGAATGTAGATCATCGCCGGCACGCCGATGAAGCCGCCCACCGCGATGGTCGCCGCCAACATGCCGGTGGCGAAGCCCAGCGGCGCGATGATGAGCAGCGAGACACGCGCCTTGAGCGAGGGAAAATACATCATGGTGCCGGGGATGTGCAGCGACTGCACCCATTTCGCCAGCCGGGTCGCCTGGTTGGCTACTTCGTCGCCGGCCTGCTCGTCCTTGTGCATCCGGTAGGCGTCGCGCAGCACGAAGCTGCCGACGATGCCGAGCACCACGATGAATACCACCGAGACGTAGAGGTTGCTCCCGGCATCGCCGTAGAGATGCTTGATGTCGGTCATGAAATGCTTGCCGAGCAGCATCCCGGCTTCGGCGAAGATGCCCATGATGATGCCGAGCTTGACGTCCACTTGGCCGTACTTGTGGCGCTTCATCGCCCCCACCAGGGATTTCGGGAATTTATGGCAGATGTTGGAAGCCACCGCGATGATGCCGGGCACGCCCAGCGTCATCATTGCCGGGGTCATCACGAAGGCGCCGCCCGAGCCGATGAAGCCGGACACCATGCCGCCGATGAATCCCACCACGAACAGCGCCAGTGCGTTGTAAAGGGTCAGGTCGATAAAGGATAGGGATTCCATGGTTTAGCTCCCCTTTTTCTTGGTTTCGCTGCCCTTGGCCGCCTTGATCCCGAGGCTTTCCCAGAAGTGCCCGGTGAACGTGCCGTGCACGTAGGAGAATATGAAGGCGATCACGATGGGCACCAGGAACAGCATTTTTTCGCCCTGGTGGGTCCGGTTGGCGAATTCCACGAGTTGCCCGGAGTTGGCGAGTAGCAGCCAGTACAGCGCCACGCTGACCAGGCCGTAGGCGACGGTGAGCATGAGTTGATGGAGTTTTGATTTGCGCATGATGGGGAGTTCCTCCTTGAAATGGGTGGTTGCGAGTTCAGGCGGCAGCCTGAGCGGGAAGTGTCTGGTGGTCGGCGGGCGCGGCTTCCTGGCTGACCACTACGATGGGGACCGGCGGGGTGGCCGATTTGGAACGGGGGCCGCCGGACAGCATCTGGTTGTGCAACGGGTCGCCGTTGCCGCTGGATACCACGAACAGCACTTGCCGATTGGCGTTCAGATAACGCGCCACGGCTGGTACCGGGTTGTCGGATAACGCCAGGATGTTGACGGCGATTCCCCCAGCCTGGAGAGAATCGCAATAGGGTGCGAGCAAGCGGGCCGCGCTGTCGGTGTTGCCGCACAGCACCGTCAGGTCGGCACTCATGCGCGGGCATACGCCCATGAGGTAATCCATCACCGCGGCCGGCAGCGTTTCGCCCAGGCTCAGGGCGATCTGCTTGCGCCCCGACCGGCGGTCCGGCGTTCTGCCGTTGGCGGCGCAGGCCGGCACACTGTTTGTCGATTCGCTATGTTGTTTCATCCCCAGCTCCAAATATGTCGGTTGATGGGGTCTACACCGCAATCGCTGTGCCAATCCTGTGGATTTTTCAACTCATTGATATGGTTGGGTAAGTATCCGATTTGATGAAATCGAAAAATGTTGCATGTTGTAACGTCTAAATGTGGCGGTGTTGTTTAACGCATTGACTTGTAATGACAAGTCAATATCGTTTAAACTTGAACATCTGTTGCATAACGAAACGTCACTCATGGTCAGCATTCGCAGCAAAATCCTCTTCGGCTACTACGCTCTGGCGCTTGGCGTGGTTGCGTTCGCCCTGTTTGCTTACGGCGACTTGCGTTTCCTGGAGCAGCGCGTCGAAGAAGGCGCAACGATTTCGGCCTTTCAGGAAGATGCCCTGGAAATGCGGCGCCATGAGAAGAACTTCTTTCTCTATCGCAGCGCCGCCGATCTCGAAACCGCCCATGCCCTGGCCGGTTCGCTGTTGGAGCGGCTGGAGCGGAATCGCGACACCTTCGCCGCGCTGGCTCGTACCGCCCATCTCGCCGAATTGCGCGAGGTACTGACCCGTTACCGTGCCCTGACCAACACGCTGAAGGACCGCCCCGAGCCGGCCTCGGTGGAACTGGAAGGGCAAATCCGCAGTGCCGGACGCGACCTTAGCAGCCGCGCTGAAACCCTCGCCGTCCGGGAACGGGCCGCCGTCACCGCCGCCGTCCAGCAATCGCAACGCACCTTGTTCCTCTCCATGGGCGTGCTGGTCCTGATCGGCATCCTCGGCGGCCAAGCCCTGTCGCGTGCCGTGGTGCGACCCTTGCGGCAACTGGAGATTGCTTTGCAGCCGATTGCCGAAGGACGTTTCCGTACTTTTCCCAAGGTTTCCGCCGATCGCGAGATCGTCTCGCTCACCCTGGCACTCAACCGTATGCTGGAAGAACTGGAAACCCGCCAGCGCCAGATCCTGCAGTCCGACAAGCTGGTTTCGCTGGGGGTGCTCGCTTCCGGCGTCGCCCATGAAATCAACAACCCGCTCGGCAATATTTCCACCTCCTGCCAGATCCTTATGGAGGAGGAAAACCTCGATGTGGATGCCCGCCGCGAATGGCTTGCCCAGATCGACAGCGAAACCCGCCGCGCCCAGCGCATCGTCCGTACCCTGCTCGACTACGCGCGGCGCCGGGCGTTTCACACCGAGCCGGTGGCGCTGCGCGAGCTCCTGGAAAAATGCCTGCTGCTGATGCGCGGCCAGTTGCCCGGCGCGCATACCGTCCAACTCGACGTGCCCGCCGACATACTGGTTTGCGCCGACGACCAGCGTCTCCAGCAGGTCTTCATCAACCTCTTCAAGAACGCTCTCGATGCCGGTGGGAAGGACGTGCACATCTCGGTCGCCGCCTACCGCGCGATGCCAGGCGAGTGGCCGCCGTCACCCGATGCCTGCGTGGTCGGCGAACCTCCCGGCGACGGGGGGCGCCCCGCCATCCTGGTGAGCGTCGGCGACGACGGGCCGGGCATTTCGGCGGACGTGCTCAACAAGATATTCGACCCGTTTTTCACCACTCGCGCCCCCGGCCACGGCACCGGCCTGGGGTTGTACGTGGTCGAGGAAATCGTCCAGGAACACGGCGGCTGCATCGCCGTGGAAAGCCGGCCCGGCGCAGGCGCGCGCTTCACCATCCGCCTGCCGGCGGGGTGATGGAGGAGACTCTTTGTGGGAGCGGCGCCTCGCCGCGAACGGAGGTCATCGGGAGGCACAGGGTTGGGATTGAGGCGCTTGCTGCGGATACCAGCGCTCCTCCTCCGAGGTGTTATTGAAATTTGCGAGGAAAGATCATGAATGCCAATTCCCCCGGCGACCTTCTGGTCGTCGACGACGAAGCGGTTGCATTGCGCAATCTCGCCCACGTCCTGCGCAAGGAAGGCTACACCGTCACCGCCCGGCAAAGCGGGGCGGGGGCGCTGGCGGAAATCGAGAGTCACCGTTTCGACGCGGTGCTCACCGATTTGCGCATGGAACAGGTGGACGGCTGGGACGTGCTGCGGCGCACCCGCGAACGCCAGCCGGAAGCCGAAGTCATCATCCTGACCGGCTATGCCACCCTGGATTCCGCGGTTGCCGCGGTCAAGGAAGGGGCGTATCACTTCCTCGCCAAACCCTACCGCCTCGAAGAAATCCGCCAGGTGGTGCGAAATGCCCTAGATACCAGCCGCCGCAAACAGGAAAACCAATTGCGTTTCGGTGACGGCAGCGCCGGGCGGGTCAATATCGTCACCCAGGATCCGGACATGCAGCGCCTCCTGGAAACCGCCCGGCAGATCGCCCCCACCGACTGCAACGTGCTGATTACCGGGGAATCCGGCACCGGCAAGGAACTCCTCGCCCGCTACCTCCACCAGTGCAGCAAACGGGCGCGCGGGCCGTTCGTCGCGGTGAACTGCGGCGCCTTCCAGGAAGAACTGCTTGCCAGCGAACTGTTCGGTCACGAAAAAGGCGCCTATACCGGCGCAGAAAGCCGCAAGCGCGGGCATATCGAAGCCGCCGAGAAGGGCACCCTGTTCCTCGACGAAATCGCCGAAATGACCCCCACCATGCAGGTCAAGCTGCTGCGCGTCCTGCAGGAGCGCGAAGTGCTGCGGGTGGGCAGCACCGAGCCTTTCAAGGTCGACGTGCGGGTCATTGCAGCCACCAATCGCGACCTCCAGCAAGCGGTTGTCGCCGGACGTTTCCGCTCCGACCTGTATTTCCGCCTCAACGTGGTCAACCTTGAACCGCCGCCGCTGCGCGACCGCCGCGACGATGCCGAACTGCTGGTCCACTACTTCCTGCATCGCCACGCTACCGCAATGGCGCGGCCCGTTACCGAGATCACCCCCGCAGCCCTGCGCCTGCTGTGCGACTACGATTATCCCGGCAACGTCCGTGAACTCGCCAACCTCGTCGAGCGCGGCGTGGCGCTGGCCACCGGCACCACCATCGACGTCCCGCAACTGCCCGATACCCTCAAGGACTTGCGCGGGCGCGTCCTGCCCGTCGGGGAAATTCGCTGGCCCACCCTGGACGACTACGAAACCGGGTATATCCGCGAGGTACTCGAACACACCGGCGGCAACCGCGTCGCCGCCTCGCGCATCCTCGGCATCGACCGGGTCTCGCTGTGGCGCAGGATCAAGCGGGCCGGGCTGGAATAAAAACGGCCCGGATAACCGGGCCGCTTATGGGCAAAAAATACGCGCCGTTTATTCGTCGAACACTGCCGCCGAATACACATCCTGCACGTCGTCCAGGCTTTCCAGGGCATCCAGCATTTTCTGCATTTTCGCGGCGTCGTCGCCGCTCAGTTCGGTTTCGTTGCCGGGCTTCATGGTGACTTCGCCCATTTCGGCTTTCAGGCCGGCTTTTTCCAGGGCGTCCTTGACGTTGCTGAACTCGTAGGGCGCGGTGATGACTTCGATACTGCCGTCGTCGTTGCTCAGCACGTCTTCCGCACCGGCTTCGAGAGCGGCTTCCATCACCTTGTCCTCATCGGTGCCGGGAGCGAACAACAGTTGCCCGCAGTGCTTGAAGAGGAACGCCACCGAGCCTTCGGTGCCCATGTTGCCGCCGTTTTTCGAGAAGGCGTGGCGCACGTCGGCGACGGTGCGGACGCGGTTGTCGGTCAGGCAATCGACGATCACCGGCACGCCGCCGGGGCCGTAGCCTTCGTAGCGGATTTCCTCGTAGCTGACGCCCTCCAGTTCGCCGGTGCCGCGCTTGACGGCGCGGTCGAGGTTCTCGGCGGGCATGTTCTCTTCCTTGGCCTTGTCGATGGCCACCCGCAGGCGCGGGTTGAAGTTGGGGTCGCCGCCGCCGAGCTTGGCCGCCACGGTGACTTCCTTGATGAGTTTGGTGAAAATTTTGCCGCGCTTGGCGTCCTGACGACCTTTACGGTGCTGGATATTGGCCCACTTGGAATGACCTGCCATGACTACCTCAAAAGTAAATTGAAAACAGTGTTGAGTGTTTAGTGTTAAGTGTTTGGTTGAGGAATGCGCCACGCGCATTGATGAATAATATCGCCGCGCGTGGCGCGGCGACATCAACTCAACACTAAGCACTAATAACTAAACACTGAAAAGTTGTAATGTTACCATTTCCCTCCTCATCGACATAAGGACTCGCCATGACTGAACCGCTATTGGTCGCCCAGGGAAAACACCCGCTTTATCTGTTGCCCCGCCTCGCCAACCGTCACGGCCTGATCGCCGGAGCCACCGGTACCGGCAAATCGGTTTCCCTGCAACGCCTTGCCGAACAGTTCAGCCATGCCGGGGTGCCGGTTTTCATGGCCGACGTGAAGGGCGACCTGGCGGGCTTGTCGCGCGCCGGCACGGAAAACCCCAAGATCGCCGGGCGCGTTAAAGAAATGGCCCTCGACGACTTCGCCTACGCCGCCAACCCGGTGATGTTCTGGGACACCTTCGGCGACCAGGGCCACCCGGTGCGCGCCACCATCTCCGACATGGGGCCGCTGCTGCTGGCGCGCATGCTCAACCTCAACGACACCCAGGAAGGCGTGCTGGCGCTGGTGTTCAAGATCGCCGATGACAACGGCCTGCTGCTGCTCGACCTCAAGGACTTGCGCGCCATGCTCCAGCACGTCGGCGACCACGCCAAGGACTTCACCACCGAATACGGCAACATCTCCGCCGCCAGCATCGGCGCGATCCAGCGCGGCCTAATCGCGCTGGAAGGGCAGGGCGGCGACAAACTCTTCGGCGAACCGGCGCTGGACCTCGCCGACCTCATGCAGACCGACGAAAAAGGCCGGGGCATCATCAACATCCTCGCCGCCGACAAGCTCATGCAATCGCCCAAGGTCTACGCCACGCTGCTGCTGTGGCTGCTCTCCGAACTCTTCGAAAAGCTCCCGGAAGTCGGCGACGCCGACAAGCCCAAACTGGTGTTCTTCTTCGATGAAGCGCATCTGCTCTTCACCGACGCCCCCGCCGCACTGCTGCAAAAAATCGAACAAGTGGTGCGCCTGATTCGCTCCAAGGGCGTCGGCGTGTATTTCGTCAGCCAAAGCCCGCTCGACATCCCCGATGCCGTGTTGGGGCAACTGGGAAATCGGGTGCAGCACGCCCTGCGCGCCTTCACCCCGCGCGACCAGAAAGCCGTGCGGGCAGCGGCGGAAACCTTCCGCGCCAGCCCCGGCCTCGACGTGGCAACCGCCATCACCGAACTCGAAGTCGGCGAAGCGCTGGTGTCGTTTCTGGATGAAAAAGGCAGCCCCATGCCGGTGGAACGCGCCTACGTCGCCCCGCCGGGCAGCCGCTTAGGCCCAGTGACGCCGGAAGAACGCACGCAGACCATCCAGGCGTCGCTGGTCTACGGCCACTACGAAGCCGCCGTGGATCGCGAATCCGCCTATGAAAAGCTCAAGGGCCGCTCCAACAGCCAATCTCCAAGCGATAATGCCCCGCAAGCCGCATCCAACGGCGGTTTCGACTGGGGCGGCATGTTGGGCGAAATGGCCGGCAAATCCAGCGGCGGCCGGCACAACGCCGGGGTCTTCGAAACCCTCGCCAAAAGCGCCGCCCGCGCCATCGGCAGCGAACTGGGGAGGCAGGTACTGCGCGGGGTGTTGGGGTCGATTATGGGCAAGAAGTAGCAAGAAGTAGCCTGGATGAAGCGCGAGCGGAATCCGGGAGCGCCTGAGGGGGCATGCAGGGGCGATATTCCCCACGCGGTTATCCGCCTTGCGGCGGCCTTGGATTCCGCTTTTTCCTGCATCCGGGCTACTCTCCTTGGAGAAATTTATGTGGTTATATGCAAGTCTTTCCCTAATGCAGCGGTCGTTTGCTGGAACAGCCTGGTGTGTCATTCTTCTCGTCATTGCTTTGGGGAGCGCGCACTCACGTGAAATGACTTTGGATACCGCGACCAGTCGGTTTTCCATCGACACGTCAACAGTAGACAACTGTAGCCTGACTTTTCGGGAACGATATACACGGTATTCACTACCTCGAAGAAATCCGATTATGGGAGATAAGCAATTTCTGGTACGCCAGGATTTCGATATTGGGGAAGGTTGCTTCGAAGGGCATAATCCTTCCCGAGTGACAGTAGCCGGGAGGCAACTCAACATCCAAGATAATAAGGTTACTCAAATAGAAGCCTGGAGATTCTCGACAAATGGCATCAGCGGTCGAATAGATGATGATGTGTTCTACGTTGTAGATGGAAATTGGTGCTGCGGCGAGGCCCAATCGACAAAATACTTCAGTTTACGAAATGGGATACAGCTTGGTGCGAGTACCGGCGGACAGATTCTAAAGTTAAGCGTTTCCAGCGACGCCATTGATTCGATACAGCGAATTGCGCTTGAGAATAACGATCCTTCTGAGCCGATGGGGCCACGCTTCGCAGTCGCGACGTTTTTTCATTTCGACAGGACACGCTCGCGTCGGGCAGTTTCGATATTCACAGATGTCGAGTGTCATTTGACAAAAATGGGGTTTCTTGAACGCAATGTAGGCGCAAATCAAACATTCGATTTGTTTCAACTTGCTGGCGAAACATTGGCGATTGATTTGGTTTGCTTGGACAATCAACCGCCGCCACGAGTGCTTATCCCTTTTTCGGCGGAAACACTTGAGATCGAAAGAAGCAACGTCGGAAAATATCCGGCGATTCATATCGAGGACGTAACCAACCAGTTGAATAAAAATGGATTGCCATCGCGGTAGCTTTGCGAGCGTGTAATAAGGGGTCAGCAAGCGTAGGCTGGCAAGTGATAGTTGGTGAAAGTCCAATACAAGAAATGAGTAGCGGCAGGGCCGTCTGTTTGTTTCGTTCGGCACAATGCGAGTTTTCCCCATTGCCATGGGTTCTCCGCCAGAGGTTTATGAAACCGTCTTTATGGCATATTATGCCAATGCCTAATACTGATTTTGAAGGATTCCCATGCCAACGCGTAACGTTGTACTCACAGATCATCAAACCCAATTGGTTGATCGACTCGTTGCATCCGGTCGCTATCAGAATGCAAGCGAGGTGCTCCGCGAGGGGCTGCGGCTGATTGAGGGCAGGGAGTCGGAGGAGACGGTTCGTCTTGAAGCCCTGCGCGACGCAGCCCGTATCGGAATTGCGGATATGGATGCCGGCCGTTTTTGCACCTTTGAATCGCCAAGTGCGCTTGATCGCCATTTGGACGTGCTTGCCGACGAGGCTATCACCAGGGAGGGACCTGGGGCACTCTCCAAGTGAGTCGGGAGGAAATCTTTTGGACAGTCCGCCTGACGGCAGCCGCCGAAGCTGATTTTCGGAATATCCTGCGCTGGACTTTGGCACAGTTCGGCGACGTTCAGGCAAGTGTCTATGCCGAAACTCTTTCAACCGCCCTGAAAGAACTGGCCGTAGGCCCAAGCATTGCGGGCGTAAAAGAACGCCCTGAAATTGCCACGGGAATATTCACGCTCCATGTCGCCCGAAAGGGACGGAAAGGGCGTCATTTAGTCATGTTCCGAATCGGGCATTATCAGGGACGCAAGGTGATCGATGTGCTGCGTCTCCTGCATGACAGCATGGATTTGCAGCGACATTTGCCGTCGCCCGATGAACCCGCATAGGGCAATTCCCGCAGGGCATTAAGCCGGATGATTACACTACACAAATCCGGCAAATCCGGGGGCAGGTCTATCATCGTAGCATTACCCTCACGCAGCCAGGTAGGGTGGGCACGGTCTTATCGTGCCCACGCGAAAATGCCCTATAACCCTACCGCGTGGGCACAAAATACCGTGCCCACCCTTCTACGAACTTCGCGCCAAGCGACAAACCCATCGAGCAATGGAAGGGGCTGGTAAAGGAAATCCGCGAAATGCTGCCCGGCAAGGATAAGAAAGCGGATTAACGGCAACGGGTGTAAACGGCGCCTGCATGGCAAACCCGCGCGCGGGTGTGTATACTGAAAAGTAGCTACGCAACGCGAGGTGTCCAATCATGAAAACCGCCAAGGTCTTCAAGCAGGGAAACAGCCAGGCTGTCCGCCTGCCCAAGGAATTCCGCTTTCAGGAAGACGAAGTCTATATACGCAAGCAAGGCGACACGGTGTTGCTGATTCCCAGGAAAGCGGCGCGCTGGCAGCATCTGAAAGCCTGTGTCGGTCGCTTCAAGGGTGAGTTCCCGGCACTGCCCGAGGAATCCTTCGAGGAACGGGACTGGCCGCAATGAACTTCATGCTGGATACCAACACCTGTATTTACCTGATGACCGACCGTCATCCGCAACGACAGGCGCGTATCCTCGCTCGTATCGACGAGCTTGGCGGCGATGACAATCTTGTGCTCTCCAGTCTGGTGGTTTTCGAGTTGAGCTACGGCGCGCAAAAGGGCCGTTGGCGCAAGGCCAACATGGCGCTGCTCGGGGAATTCCTGCTCGATTTTCTCGTCGTTCCTTTCGACGAGGCGGCTGCCCACCGCGCCGGCACGGTGCGCAGCGAACTGGAGTCGTCGGGATTGCCTATCGGCCCGCTGGATACCCTCATCGCCGCGCATGCCCTCAGTCTGGGCATCCCGCTGGTTACTCACAATGTCCGCGAGTTTGCGCGCGTGACGGGGCTGAGCGTGGAAGACTGGGCAGGGGAGTGAGGCTGATCCACCGGTACGCCGCAAGCGATCCGGCGTTATGAGATGGGTTCCCGGCGCTCACTCCCCCGCTACCCCTGTCATCATCCGCACCAGGCCGCAAGAAATCCGGGGCAGGTCAATCATCGCGGTATTACACTCACGCAGTTCTGTAGGGTGGACACGGCTCTTTGTGTCCACCGTTCCACCGCCGGCCAATACCGCGTGGACACGATAAAGCCGTGTCCACCCTACGATTCGCCCCATTCCCCGTCCGTGTCCGCGATGCCGCCCCAATCGGGCGGATAAATGCCGTTTTGCGCGTAGCGGTGAAAGGTCGAATACGGCCAATCGGCGACGTTGGCCGTCAGGCCGTGTTTGACCGGGTTGAAATGCAAGTAATCGGCGTGGTGGGCGAAATCGGCACCGTCGCGGATGCGGTGTTCCCAAAAGCGCCGTTGCCAGAGCGACGATTCGCCACGCCGGCGTTGCGCGGCAGTCAGCCAGTCGTCGCGGTGAAAGTCAGCGCGGCAGGCCAGCGACACCGCGCGTTTGATGAGCATCCAGCGCATCGAAAAATCCGCGTCGCCTTCCGGCAATGTCCACAGGCAATGCAGATGATCCGGCAGCAGCACCCAGGCATCGATGGTAAAGGGCCGTTCCGCACGCACCGCCGCGATGGCATCGCGCAAAGCGACCCGCAACGGTTCCTCGCAAAGAATGGGCCGCCGCCGATAAGTCACCACGGTAAAGAACCAGGTCGAACCAGCGGAATGATCGCGTCGATAACGGGACATGCGCTAATTGTAGGGTGGACACGGCCTTTTGTGTCCACCATCCCACCCCGAGCAACACCGCGTGGACACGATAAGGGCGTGTCCACCCTTCTATGATTAATTTCAAGTCGTTTTTGCAAATCAATCCATTCCTATCGCAATGCGGTATGCCGTGTTACCCCTGATGCAGGGTTATCCACGGCGCCGCCGACGGCTCCTC
>Ga0208371_1000027_pt1 | contig 142642 bp, 112 predicted proteins | sample SubbioCR12Aug_1A_FD_184827 | JGI IMG/M metagenome (GOLD analysis project Ga0208371, IMG submission 184827) | Serpentinite rock and fluid subsurface biosphere microbial communities from McLaughlin Reserve, California, USA - CR12Aug_1A (SPAdes) | ecosystem: Environmental > Terrestrial > Deep... | reverse complement strand
CAGGGCGATCTTCCAGCTGCCCGAAGATAATTCCAGCGATACCGCCAACAGTTCTTCGTCTGGCGTAAAATAATTTACTTGGGTCGGTTGCATTTTCGCTCTCCTCAATTTGATGTTCACACTTCAAGTTAGGATCGCTTTGCAGCCGACTCAAGCTAATCATAGGTTCTACGCAGCTGTTAGCCGGGCCGCGTAATAGGTTCTACGGAAGCTATTCGTGGCATTCCATGCCGAAACATTTCCAGCCTACCCGCCAGATAACATATTTGTTATTATCCGATCCATGGGTTATACGATCATCTACTATGATGAAGCGGTTCAGGAAACCGTTCTGTCATTGCCGACCACCTTGCGCGCCCGCTATTTCAACTTGACCGACCGCATGGAAATCCACGGGGCGAACCTCGGCGAGCCGCATACCCTGGCGCTGGGCGAAGGGTTGTTCGAATTACGCCTGAAAGGGGCGGAAGGCATTGCCCGGGTGTTTTACTGCACTTTGGTCGAGCACCGCATCGTGATGCTCCACGGTTTCGTGAAGAAATCGCAGAAGACGCCGCTCCGTGAGCGGCGTCTTGCAGAAACCCGCATGAAGGAAATCAAATATGCTGACACACGCTGATTTGAAGGCAAAGGCGCTGAGCGACCCGGAAGTCCGGGCCGAATATGAAAGGCTAAACCGCGAGGAATTCGCCATTCTCGACGAAATGCTGGCGGCCCGCCGCGAGGCTGGCCTGACCCAGGCCCAGATCGCCGAACGCATGGGCACCAAGGCTCCCGCCGTGGCGCGCCTGGAACGCGCACTGGCGTCGGGAAAACATTCGCCGTCCATCACCACGCTGCGCAAATACGCGGCGGCGTTGGGCAAGCGGCTGGAAGTGCATCTGGTTTGATTCTCGACCGTGGCGCATTGGGGTTCGCTATCGCTCACCGCCAACCTACCGCTGGTTGATGCTCCCCCCTATTCCGGGCAAGATACCCAGCAATTCGGCAAACGCCGCGCAGAAAGACAGGTAACAGCATGGACACCTTCGTTTGGGACGAGCACTTCACCACTGGGCTGGAGCTTGTCGACACGCAGCACCATCGCCTGGTGGATTTGATCAACCAGCTCGGCGACTCCCTGATCGGCAGCAAAGTGGCGGATGACGGCGCATTGCAGGCGGTCTTCCGGCAACTCGCGGAATACGCCCAATACCACTTTGCCGAGGAAGAACAACTGATGGCGGAATCCGGGGTGGCGGCGGAGCACCGCGAGCTGCATCATGGGCACCACGTCCAGTTCATCGAACAGGTTGCGCGGATGTGGCAATCGCGCGCCACGATGAGCAACCCGGCCTCGATCCTCCACGGTTTTCTCAGTTCCTGGCTGGGATTTCACATCCTCGGCGAAGACCAGACGATGGCACATCAAATCGCCCTGATCCGCGCCGGGAACACCGCCGACCAGGCTTACGAAGCGATCAAGGTACATAAGGACAACGCCACCTCCGCCCTGCTGCTGGCACTGCACAAACTCTATCACGTCCTCTCCGAGCAAAACCGCGACCTGGCGGAGGCCAACACCCGCCTCGAAGACCGGGTGGCCGAACGCACCCAGGCGCTGGCGCAAGCCAACGCGGCGCTGCTCCAGGCCAACACCCAACTGGAGATCATTTCCCGCACCGACGGCCTGCTGGGCATCGCCAACCGCCAGTGTTTCAACGAACGGCTGGAACAGGAATGGCTGCGCGCGAAGCGCGAAAAAACGCCGCTGGCCTTGCTGATGCTCGATGTCGACCACTTCAAGCACTATAACGACAGCTACGGTCATCAGGCCGGCGATCACTGCCTGCAAGCCGTCGCCCAGGCGGTGCAACTGGGGCTGCGCCGCCCGGCGGACCTGGTGGCGCGCTACGGCGGCGAGGAAATGGTGGTAATTCTCCCCAATACCGAAATCGAAGGCGCGCGCAACGTCGCCGCCAACATCGCCGCGCAACTGGCGAAATGCGCGATTCCCCATCGCGCCTCTCCCGTCGCCGCGCAGGTCACCCTCAGCATCGGCGCCGCCACAATGCTGCCGGGACAGGACAATAGCGCGGATCGCCTGATCGCCGCCGCGGACGGCGCGCTGTACACGGCGAAGGAAAGTGGGCGCAACCGGATTTGCCTCGCTTAGTCGATCGTGTTGCCACTTCCCGCCGAACAAACTAGACTAAGCTTGGTTCATCAAGGGATCCTCATGCAAACCGTCAACATCCACGAAGCCAAGACCCATCTTTCCCGCCTGGTCGAGAACGCCGCGGCCGGGGAAGAAGTGATTATCGCCAAGGCCGGCAAGCCGGTGGCGCGCCTGGTTTCCCTGGCAAAACCGGCGCGGAAGCGCCAACTCGGCATCCTGGCGGGAAAAATAGTGGTCCCCGACGATTTCGATGCGCCCTTGCCCGACGCGGTTTTGGACTCGTTCGAGGGGCGCTGATGCGGATTCTGCTGGATACCCATATCCTGCTGTGGGCGCTGGGCGACCCAGCGAAGTTACCCGGCAATGCCCGCCTGCTGATCGAGGACGACGCCAACGACATCCTGTTCAGCGCGGCAAGCATTTTGGAAATCGCCATCAAGGCCCAGGCGGGGCGCGTGGACTTCCCCGTGCGCCCCGACCAGATCGCTGCCGCCGCCCTGGCCACCGGGTTTAGCGAATTGCCGGTCAGCGCCCGCCACGGCGCCGGCGTCTGCTCGCTGCCGCTCCATCACCGCGACCCGTTCGACCGCCTCCTGATCGCGCAGGCCATCTCCGAGCCGGCACGCCTGCTGACGGTGGACGCGCTGCTCGGCCAGTATTCCGAACTGGTTGACACCTTATAGCGGCACACTCGGAATTTTAATAACGGGATAGTTCGCGTTATCCAACACCAACCTACCAGACATGACACCTCTTTCCATCCTCCACACGGAATCCTCTATCGGCTGGGGCGGCCAGGAAATCCGCATCCTCACCGAAATGGCCGGATTTCAGCGGCGCGGCCACCGCGTCCACCTGCTCACCCCGGCCTCCGCGGAGATTTACCCGGCGGCGCAGGCACGCGGGATTCCCGTCACCACCATCCCGATGGTGAAGAAGACGCTCCCCGCGCTGTGGGCAATGCGGAGCTGGCTGGCGGAGCACGGGCGCGAATTCGACGTCGTCAACACCCACAGTTCCACCGATTCCTGGCTGGCCGCCCTGTCCTGCGCCACGCTGGGGAAAACCCCGCCGCTGGTGCGCACCCGCCACGTCTCGACCGCCATCAACAATCACGCCAGCACCGGCTGGCTGTACCAGCGCGCCACTGCCCACGTCGTCACCACCGGCGAGGCGTTGAAAAGCCAGTTGGCGCGCGACAACGGTTTCGACCCGGCGCGCATGACCTCGGTGCGCACCGGCATCGACCTCGCGTACTACCGCCCGCTGAACCAGACCGAATGCCGCATCGACCTCGACGTGGATAACCGCCCCACCCTGGGCGTCCTCGCCACCCTGCGCGACTGGAAGGGCCACGACGTCCTGCTCGACGCCTGGGTTGAATTGCAGGCGGATTTCCCGGACTGGCAACTGATCGTGATCGGCGACGGCCCGCGCCGCGCGCACCTCGAAAAGCGGGTCAGGGAAATGAAGCTGAGCGGCGCGGTGCGCTTCGTCGGCAACCAGGACAACGTGCCGGAATGGCTGGGCTGCCTGGATTTGTTCACTCTCCCTTCGTGGGGCGACGAGGGCGTGCCGCAGGGCATCATGCAAGCCATGGCCGGCGGTCTGGCGGTAGTGTCCACCCCGGTGGGGGCGATCCGCGAAGCGGTGGTGGAGAACGTCACCGGGCTGATGGCGGCGCCGCGCGATCCCGCCTCGCTGGCCGCCTCGCTGGGGATATTGATGGGCGATGCCGTCCTGCGCCGCCAAATGGGCGAGGCGGGCCTCGCCTACGCCCGCGAGAATTTCGGCGTCGACGTAATGCTCGACAGGATGGAAGGCGTGTTCCGCCAGGTCTTGGGGAAAACCGCCTGATGTGCGGCATCGCCGGCTTCTTCGGCAATGACTCGCGTCATGTGGCGACGCCTGCCGCCATGCTGGCGGCCCTGAAGAAGCGCGGGCCGGACGCGCAACAAGCGGTATTCTGGAACAGCGAGTTCCGGCGTAGCGACGACACCATCCACCACGCCCTCCTCCATGCCCGCCTGGCGATCATCGACCCGCGCCCCGAGGCCGACCAGCCGATGAGCAACGACGACGGCTCGCTGTGGTTGTGCTACAACGGCGAGGTGTACGGCTGGGGCGACGACGCGGCGGCGCTGAAATCCCAGGGGGTGGAATTCCGCACCCGCTCCGATACCGAATTCATCCTGCGCGGCTACCAGGCATGGGGTATCGATGGGCTGCTGCCCAGGCTGCGCGGCATGTTCGCCTTCGCCCTGCTCGACCTGCGCGCCCGCAAGCTGTACCTGGTGCGCGACCGCATGGGACTCAAGCCGCTGGTCTATGCCCACACCCAGGACGGTCTGGCCTTCGGCTCGCTGGTGCGCGCGGTGCTGCCCTGGCTGCCGGAAGATCAGCGCGCTTTCCATCCCGATGCCATCGACGCATACCTGGCGCACCGCTACATCCCCGCGCCCATGACCGTGTTCAGCGCGATCCGCCGTCTCGAAAACGGCCATTTGCTGGAATACGACCTCACCCGCAACACCCTGGAAAAACGCCGCTACTGGACGCCCCAGCCGAGCACCGACGAGTGGCGCGCCACTCTCGACGCCGCCATCGAACTGCGTACCGTGGCCGACCGCCCCTTGGGCATCTTCCTCTCCGGCGGGGTGGATTCCAGCCTGGTCGCCTGCCGCCTGGCGGCGCACGGCCACAACGATCTACGTACCTTCAGCGCGGCCTTTCCCGGCTCGAACATGGACGAAAGCGCCGATGCCGCCGCTTTCGCCGCCGCCTGCGGGCTGCCCAATACCGCGATTCCCATCCCCACCCGCATCGCCGAGGATTTCGCGCGCATCGTCGCCGACCTCGACGAGCCTTTCGCCGACCCGTCGAGCTTTCCCGCCTGGTACCTGGCGCGCGCTGCCAGCCAGGAGGTCAAGGTGGTGCTGGGCGGCGACGGCGGCGATGAGTTGTTCGCCGGCTACAAGCGCCTGCCCAAGCATCTCAACACCGCCTGGCGCGCCGGCCTGCGCCTGGCGCTGCCGAGCCTGCCGAATGCTTCGGGCAAGGGATGGCGGAAATATCTAACGGAATTCTCCCTCGACTGGCACAGTGCCTATGCACTGCGTTTTTCCGGCTGCACCCCGAGCCAGCGCGCCTTCCTCCAGCCGGGACACCCGCCGCGCCGCGCCGTGTGGTGGCGGCTCCCCGACGACCAGGAAAGCACGCCGCTCAAACAACTGCTGGCCTGGGATTATGCCAACTATTTGCCGGAATACATCCTGCGCAAGGGCGACCTGACCACCCTCTGTCACGGCCTGGAACTGCGGGCGCCGCTGCTCGACCACCGTTTCTTCGAAGCGGTGCTGGCGCTCCCCGACGAGCAGCGGTTCACCCGTCCCGCCAAGCAGTTGCTGAAGGAAGCCTGCCCGGAACTGAAGCCGATTTTCCGGCGCAGAAAACGCGGCTTCAATCCGCCGCTCGCCACCTGGCTGCACGACGACCTTGCGGAACGCCTGGCGGGATTGGGTAGCCGCCTGGAAGCGCTCAGCGCCGGGCAGATCGACGCGGAAGCCGCGGATGCCCTGGTGGCCCGCTACCGGGTGGAAGAAGGCTTGGCCGAACAAGTCCTGCAATTGCTGGTCCTTGACGAGAGCCTCGCCCAATTGCGCGCCCTGGCGCGGGAGAGCATAGTTTGAACAGCCGTTTCCCCGCTCGCCTGCTGATTGCCCTGGTCGGCGCCTGGCGGCATTTCACCCATCCGCACCGCGCCTGCCGTCCGACCGATCCCCAGCGCATCCTGATCGCCCATCAATTGCTGTTGGGCGACGCCATCATGATGACGCCGCTGATCGCCAAACTGCGCCGCAACCACCCCGACGCGGCAATCTCCATGTTGATCCCACCCGCCTATGCGCCGCTCTATGCCGGGCGGCCGTATGGCGTAAGCGCGCTGCCCTTTGATCCACGCTCGCTGGACAGCGTGGCGGCATTGTTGCGGGCCGGGCCATTCGACCTCGCGCTGCTGCCCACCGAAAGCCGCCTCTCCTGGCTAGCACGGGCGATGGGAGCGCGCTGGATTGCGGCCTTCGACGGCGAGCCGGGGCGCTACAAAAATTTCCCGATTGACGAGTTCCGCCCTTTCGCCGCGCAACCCAAGGCATGGGGCGAACTCGCCGCCGAACTGGCCGACGGCAGCGCGCCGCCCCCTTACCGCAAGGCCGACTGGCCGGCCCCGCCATGCCGTGACTTCGCCTTGCCGGACGGCGCTTACGTGCTGCTCCACGTCGGCGCCAGTACGCCGTTAAAACAGTGGCATCCCGACAACTGGCGCGGCCTGGCCGACTGGCTCACGGCTCAGGGCCGGCACGTGGTGTGGAGTTGCGGGCGTGGCGAAGAGAAGTTGATCGACACCGCCGACCCGGACCAGCGCTACCCGCGCTACGCCGGCAATCTTGACCTGGCGCAACTGTGGCGGCTGCTCGCCCACGCCCGCCTGGTGGTATGTCCGGACACCGGGGTCACCCACCTCGCCCACCTGGCCGGCACGCCCAGCGTGGTTCTGTACAGTTCGGGCAACCCGGCGCTGTTCGGACGCGGCGAATTCTGGCGCGAGCATCCCGAAGAGGTGGTGTTCTCTGCGAATTTCCCGTGCCGCAACGAAAACCTCATCTTCCGCCGCCAGTTGAAGTGGGGCGAGCATTGCGGGCGGACGTTCCGGCCCGCGCCGAATCTGGGGGAAAATCCAACTGCGACACAAAATCCTACAAACAAAATCTGTGCCCATCCCGGATGTATGGATATAATCGGCCTCCCGACCGTGATCGAGGCCGTCGCGGCGCTACTGGCGCGGACGGACGGCGGCGCCGCTGGCGCCGTCACGCCGGGTTGAAAAAGGGAAAGACGTTTTGCACACCCGGCAGCGCCCGTCCCAACTCAAGATTCAGAATTCATAGCGCGATATTCGATGAAGGCCGTTACCTACCTCTACCAGGGCACCATCCCTGACATTCGCGGCAACGCCCCGGCGCTGGTTGCGGAAAATTTCATCCGCCATTTCAATTTTTTCACCCCCGCCACCATTTGCGACGCCGAGCATTACCCGCAGGGGCTGGAGGCCCACCCGGAATACGGGGAAATCTACCGCATTGGCTACGGAAGGCTGTACCGGCGCCTGTTCAAGAAGCTCACCCGTCTCGACCCCTACCCGCTCCACCAACGCGCCGCCCGTCTCGTCAATCGTCTCGGGCCGGCGGTTTTCCACGTCCACCAGCTCGAATTTCCGCTCGACGAGTTTCGCAATCAGCTCTACGACCATACCCTGCCGATTTTCAGCCATATCCACGTGTTCCAGCGCTTCCAGGAAAGCCTGGGGATGCCGGAACGTTTCATCGCCGTTTCGGAATATGCGCGTAAGCGCAGCATCGCCGAATTCGGCTACCCGGCGCACAAGGTCGAGGTACTGCACAACGGCGTGGATACCGCCCGTTTCGTCCCGCCGGAAAAGGCGGAACAGGCCTTCCTGCACGACATCCTGGGGATTCCCGCGGACGCGACGGTGCTCGGCTACGTGGGACGCAAGGTCAGCGACAAGGGCTACCTGGGTTTTCTCGAATGCGCGCTGCGCAGCCTCAAGGAACACCGTCACGTTTATGCCGTGGCGGTGGGCATGAAGCCCCGCGAATTCCGCGACGACCCGCAGCGTGAACGGATCCTGCAACTGGAGCGGGAACTGGCCGAGGACGGACGTTTCCGCAACTTCCCGGCGGTGCCGCAGAGCCGCCTGCCGGCATTTTACAAAGTCATCGACGTATTGCTGTTTCCCACCTATTTCGGCTCGGAAACCTTCGGCTTGGTCAGCGTCGAAGCGCAGGCCGCGGGCTGCATCGTGATCGCCTCGGATTACGCGGCCCTGCCGGAAATCATTCGCGACGGGGAAAACGGATTCCTGGTCGCTGAGCCGAAAAATTTCGCCGCACTGCATGACAAGTGCGACTACGTGGTCACCAACCTCGCCAAGCTGGGGGAAGTCCGCCACGCCGCGCGCTCGAATGCCGTGCAGCGTTTCGACTGGAAATTGCTCGCAGCACGCCTCGAAAAACTTTACCTGGAGGCGGTCGAATGAACCGTTCCGCGAGAGTCATGGCAACGCCGATCCCTGCGCGGAAGCATGATGCTTGAATGTTCGCCGCGCATCCTGGTAATCCGTCGCGACAACATCGGCGACCTGGTTTGCACCACGCCGCTGCTGCGGGCGTTGCGCGAGAAACTGCCGGCTGCCTGGCTGGGAATATTGGTAAACAGCTACAACGCTCCGGTGCTGGCCGGCAATCCCGATCTGGATGCCATTTTCACCTATGCCAAGCGCAAGCATCGCGCGCCCGGCACCAGCGTGGTGAGCCTGTATTGGGCGCGTCTCAAGCTGATCCGGCAGTTGCGCGCCCTGCGCCTCGATTACGTGATTCTCGCCGCCCCGACTTTCCAGGCCAGCGCACTGCGCTTCGCCAGGCTGATCCGCCCGCGCCACCTGGTGGGCTATGCAGACCCGCAAGGACGCATCGACATGGCGCTGGCGGCCCCCGGCGGCGAACCGCGCCACCACGTGGAAAGCGTCTATGCGCTGGGAGGTTTCTTCGGCATCGAGGGCGCCCCGCCGCCGCTGGTGCTGCGCGCCGACGCCGCGCTAGCCGGGCAAATCGCCACGACGCCGGCGGCGCAGTCCGGCAAGCCACTGATCGGGGTCCATATCAGCGCCCGCGAAGCGGATCGCCGCTGGCCGCTGCAACATTTCATCGCCCTGTGCCGGGAATTGATCGAACACCGCGACTGCGCGGTGCTGCTCACCTGGGCGCCGGGCGACCGCAACAACCCGTTTTTTCCCGGCGACGATCAGGCCGCCCAGGAAATTTCCGCAGCCATCGCCAACCCGGCGCTGACCCTTTGTCCGACGCCCAACCTGGAAACCCTCTGCGCGGCAATCAGCGTATGCGGCCTGCAGATCAGCAGCGACGGCGGCCCGGTGCATCTGGCGGCAGGGCTGGGCAAGCCGGTGCTGTGTTTTTTCGGCGAGGAAAATCCCGCCAAGTGGCATCCCTGGGGCGTTCCCTACGCGCTGCTGCGCAAGCCGAGCCGGCGCGTCGCCGATATCGCGGTGGGCGAAGTCCTAGCGGAATTCGACAAATTGCGTAATTCCTGTAAATTGACCTGAATGAATCGTCGCAACGCCTTCTACTATTCCCTTACCGTCCTGCTCGTCGCGCTAATGTTCGTGTGGCCGATGGGGCGCACCATCGCGCTACGCCTGGTGCTGTTCTTTTCCGCGCTGGCCTGCGCGGGCTGGCTGATCCGTCTGGAAGGACGACAGGTGGTCGCCGCCGACAGCCTCTGCGTGAAAGCACCGTTTTACTTGTGGCTGGCTCTCTCGGCATGGATATTGGTGGGTGCCTTGACCTTCGCCGCCGACCCGGCCAAGGTGTTGATCGAACTGCGCGGCCAATGGCTGCGCGGCGGCTTGGCCGGCCTGCTGGGCTTCCTGGCGGCGTCACTGGCATTGCGCGGGCGCTCGCCGGTGTCCCCGCCGCTGCTGTTCACCCTGATCGTCGCGCCGATGTTCCTGCAAACCCTGTTGCAGGATGTTTACAGCCTGTGGCTATGGCGCGACAACGGTAGCCTGCCTTACGACCAGACGCTGTTCATCGAGGGCAAGGCCAAGGTCAGCTACGTCACCAATACCGCTTTGTCCATCGTGTGCGCCGAACTGATGGCGCGCCTTGCCTTCGCGCGACGCTTCCTGCCCATCGCCAGCCGCTGGCTGGCGGCACTGGTTCCTCTGCTGCTGCTCTGCCTGTACCTGCTTGGCGCCCGCAACGGGGTGATCGGAGCAGTGCTGCTGTTCCTCTCCTGCCTGGTGTTTTACGGTATCGCCCAACGCAAGCGCATGCACGGAGCGGTGCTGGCGCTGTTTCTGGCGCTGGGCGTCAGCGGGGTGGCGGGATTCGCCTGGGTTGCAGAAAAAGCCGACCTGCGCTGGCAGAGCTTCGTCCAGACCGTGCCTTTGGCCCTGGATACCGTTACCCACCGCGCCTGGCTCAATCCCCAACTGTATCCCTACCCGCCGCTGGCCGACGGACGCCCGGTGGATATTTCCGCCTATGAACGGCTGGCCTGGATCAAGGAGGGTGCGTTGCTGCTCAAGGACCATCCGCTGGGCTTCGGCTTCAGCCGCACCGCGTTCAGCGACGGCCTGGTCGCCAAGTATCCCGGCGAGGCCCTGCCGGGCGCGCACAGCCATAGCGGCCTGCTCGACATCGCGCTGGGCACCGGGGTGCCCGGCCTGCTGATGTGGTTCGGCATGATTGCCTGTCTGTTCGTGCTGGGCTGGCGCGGCTTTTTCCGCCACCACCACCCGGCCGGACTGGCGCTGCTGTTCGTGCTGATGGGCTTTTTCGGGCGCAGCCTGATCGACAGCAACCTGCGCGACCACATGCTGGAGCAATCCTTTTTCCTGTGCGGCCTGCTCGCCGCCTTCGCGCTTCCCCAGAACAAGAACGAACCGTGAACGCCCCGAAAATCCTGGTGGTACGCCGCGACAACATCGGCGACCTGGTGTGCACCCTGCCGCTGATCGCGGCGCTACGCTGCAAATTCCCGAAGGCGCGCCTGGACGTGCTGGTCAACAGCTATTGTGCGGCGGTCATGGACGGCAACCCCGACATCGACCATCTCTACGTCTACACCAAGGCCAAGCATCGCGACGCCGCTCAATCCGCGCTAGGCGTGTATTGGGAGCGCCTCAAGACGACGCTGGCGCTACGCCTCACCGGCTACGACTACGCGCTGCTCGCCAACGTCAGTTGCCTGCCGCGCCCGGTGCGCTGGGCGCGCCAGGTCGGTGCCAAACAGATCGTCGGCTTCGTCGAGGAAGGCAATCCGCTGGCCGCGCAGATCGATGTGCCGGTGCCCCTGCCCGGTCACGACAAGCACGAGGTGGAACGCTTGATGACGCTGATGCAACCGTTCGGCGGGTTCGCCGCCATTCCGGCGCTGCGCATCGCGGCGCCGCAGGAAGACGTCGCGGCACAGCGTCGCCGGCTTGCGCAAAGGGGTTATGCAGGTGGGGAGTTGCTGGGTTTCCATATCAGCGCCCGCCTGGAAAGCCAGCGCTGGCCGGTACCGCAGTTTATCGAACTGGCGCACCAGTTGAACCGTGAAAGGCCGCAACCCATCGCCCTGTTCTGGTCGCCGGGCAAGGCCGACAATCCCAGCCATCCGGGCGACGACGAAAAAGCCGCGGCCATCCTGGCGGGGTGCGGCGATTTGCCGATATTCCCGTTGCACACTGAAAAACTCGAAGAATTGATCGCCGGCCTGGCTTGCGTAGACCGGCTCTTTTGCAGCGATGGCGGCGCCATGCACGTCGCCGCGGCGCTCGGCAAACCGATAGTCTGCTTGTTCGGCGAATCGAATGCCGCTTCCTGGCATCCCTGGGGAGTGCCCCACGTGATTTTGCAACCGGAAAGCCGGCGGGTCGAGGAGGTCGGCGTGGAAGCGGTTTTCAGCGCGCATGAGAAGCTGTTGAAAAACAACAGCCCTGAATAGGGCTGTTATCCTTTGGAAAATGCAATCCCAGATTGAATTTCACCAAGTCAGGCGGTCTGACCGCCTGACTTGCGGCGGTCAGGAAGACTCGCCGTAAGACTTTGGTTCTGCCTTTTTCTCCGGCTCCGGGGCGGGCTTTTTGTTGATGTCGGGCCTTTCGGTTGTCGCCATGAACTTCTTCAGTGCAGTCAGGTTTTCCTGGAAGCCAGTGGTGATTCGATCACCTTCTTCGCGATTGCGCACCACGTAAGGGGTAATCGTCACCATCAACTCGGTTTTGCTCAGTTTGTCGCTTTTCACCCCAAACAATGAACCAAACAGCGGGATATCCTTGAATCCCGGCACGCCGGTGTTGGTTTTATTGTTGTTGCTGTCGATCAAACCGGCAATAAGCAGAGTCTTGCCTTCTTCCAGAGTGATCTCGGTTTCCACCTTGCGTTTTGAAAACACCGGGGAACTGACACCCGCCACGCTTTCATCGGAAACCGCACTGACTTCCTGAGTCAGGATCAGATTGACCAGACCGGAAGCATTGACATGCGGCTTGACGTTGAGCAAGACGCCGACAGTCCGGTAACTGATGGTATTTGAAGTATTGAAGCCGCTGGTCGTGCCTGTGGTCGTGGCAGCCGGGGTGGCGATGGTGTTGGACACCACCGGCACGTCCTTGCCGACCTCGATTTTGGCTTCCTTGCCGTCGCTCGCCATGACGTGCGGCGCGGAGAGGATGTTGAGATCGGTGGTGGCCCCCAAGGCATTGAACATGGCAACCACACTACTGTTACCGCCAAACACCATATACGTCAATCCAGTGGCTGTAGCGCTATCACCCAGCGCGGAAGTAGGTTTCAACAAGCCGGACTTCAAGCCCGCCTGCGGGGAATACGAGGTTCCGTTGAGGCTCAGCTTTTCGTTCTGGAGCCACCATTCCACGCCGTACTTGGTGCTATCGTTGAGCGTCACTTCGGCGACCATCACCTGGATCAGCACCTGGCGCGGCACCAGATCGATACGTTCGATAATTTTCTTGATTTGCAGGTAATCCTGGGGGTTGGCCTTGACGATGATGGTATTGGTCGCCTCATCGGGAATGATCTGGACCGCGCCCGACAACCCCGCGCCTGTCGCCATCGCGGCGCTCGGCACGCTACCCGAAACGATAGTCTTGGAAGGCGCAGTGGTTGCGGCAAGGGGAGAGCCGCCGTAGATCTGGCGCACGATGTTGGCAACATGCAGGGCGGTGGTATTTTCCACGTTGTGCACGTGGATGTTGGAACCCACCCCGTCGGTCGGCACGTCGTCGAGGGTATGCAGCCATTTTTCCGCGGCTTCGAGCACCGCTTCGTTGCCGGCCGCGATAAGAATGGCGTTCATGCGCTTGATCGGCATGAAAAACACCTTATTGGGTTCGGTTCCGGGGACATTGAACATGCCGGAGGCCTTGAACAGGGTTTCCATTTCCTTGGCGAGTTCGGTAGCGTCGCCCTTGTTGACCTGCACCACCTTGATCTTCACCTCTTGCAGGTAATTCACATCGAGCACCTTGAGTAGCTCAAGGATTTTCGCGATGTTGCTGACGCGATCCGCGACCACCAGGTATTTGTTGGTCGGATCGTTGATGATCCCCGCCTGCTGGCCGATGAAGTTTTTCAGAACGTTGATGAGCGCCGAGGGTTGGACGTATTTCACCCGGATGATATGGACCATCGGCGAGCCTTCGCCGCTGGCCTCAAAAGTGAGAGTATCGCGCGGCGCGTTGCCGTCCTTGACGACCTTGTACAGTTTGCCGTCGCGGATGATCGACAGGCCGTTGAGGGAAAGGATACTTTCCAGCAGATTGAACACGTCGGCCTGGCTGACCGCGCCTTGGGTATTGATGGTTACCTTGCCCTGGACGGTGGGATCGACGATGTAGTTGAGGTGCAGCATATCGCCCATGATGGCCTGCAAAACCTCGAAAATATCGGCATTGTCGAATTTCAGCAGGGTGCCCTGCATGGCCTCCGCGGAAAGTTCGGGACGGCGAATCTTGCTGGCAAGCGGATGTTCCGGCTGTTTCGTCTCGGTTTTGCTTTCCGGAGCAGCCGCCGCTACCGGGACTGCCGGCACCGGGGCGACGGCGGGAGGAGCGGGTGGTACTGCGGTAGGCGCGGGCGCCGCGTTCTTGGCCGCTTGCAGCAATGACTGGGGAGCAGGCTGCTGGCCGGCCGGCGCCGGGTTAACCGCCTTGAAAGGATTGACGAACGCCGGCTTGGCGTCTCCCTCCGCCAGAACTTGCTGGGATACCAGCAGCAGCGCGGCGCAGGCCAGCGTTTTCCCAACCCGGCTAACGGTCGAGGCCATTCCCTGCGCCCCGGTGATTTCTGCCTTGGCGGAGAAAAGGGGGAGGCGTCGAAGCGCAACTTTCACGTTAACACCAGCATTCACAAAGCGACTCCTTAAAAACTCTATTGTAACAGTACGTTAATCCGTTCAGCGGGGAACCCCCGCCACGGTTCATTTCTTGGCTGCGGCACCCACCGGGATGGGGGCAACCCCTTGCACAACCGCCTTCACGATCAATTCCGCCGGTTGGGCGGGATCAGGCACGGTGATTTCCAGGGAATTGGCCCGGATCGCGCGGGGCGAATTGGGCAGATTATCGAGCAACGCGACCAGTTGCTGGGTCAGGACGTTGAACTGGACTTCCGCCCGGATCACCGCGAAGCCGTTCGACACAAGCGGCTCTTGCGGGGTTCCCAGATACGCCTTGCCGTGCACGCTATTTACCTGGTTTTGCATTTCCGCGATCAGAAGATCGACTGCGCCTTCCGGCTTGGGCGAGAAAAAGCCGCGCGACTGGATGTCCGCCAGTTTTTCCTGTTTTTCCTTGAGCGCTGCTTCGAGCTGCTTCTGCTGGCCGATCTTTGCCTTCATCAGGCGGTGTTTCTTTTCCAGTCCGGCGATTTCCTGGTCGAGCTCGGTGTATTCGCCGTACAGGTTATCCATCACCAGGGTAAACACCAGCAGAATGGCGAGCAGCACACCCAGCGGTTGCCACCCGAAAATCGCGAAAAAACGCTGATAGGCGCGGGTTATCATCATTTTGCTGCAGGCGGCGCGGGCGGCGCAGCCTTCCATTTCATTTTCAGGGCAAAGGGATTGTGTTCGCCGTCGACCGCCACTTGCGGCGTCAGCGCCTCGAATCCAGCAAAGCGCGGGTTGGTTTTCAGCGCAGCCTGGAGGGTGTCGCCATCCACGCCGTAACCTTCCACTGCGACTTCCTTCTCGTCGTACTTGAAGGAGATCAGCCAAGCTTTTTCGGGGAGGGCCTTGAACACCTCGTAAAGCGCCGCCAGCGGCTCGCCGGGGCGGGTGGCCGCCTGGATGCCATTGATTTCCAGTTGGGTGCGGATCACTTCTGATTCCACGCTGCTGGCTTTCTGGAATTTCGACTTGATCTTCTTGACGTCGCTTTCAAGCTGGCTCGACTGTTCGCGCTGCCCCAGAACCGTCCACCACAGCGCCCCCGCCGCTACCGTGCAAATCGCCACCAGGGCGATTACCCACGGCGTCAGGCGCGCCATCATGGTCGAGCGGTCCGGCACCAGCCATACCCCGCTGCCGCCTTTTTTCCACAACGCCAGAAGCAGTTCCGGCAGGCCGAGTTTTCTTTCGTAAGTCTGGAGGCTACCTTTCTTATTTGGCTCGACCTGAGTAACCAGGGCATTGCTCAAGACACCTTCGACCCCCGCCAGGAAAATGCGGCGTGGCGCCAAATCGATACACGAGAGCGACAACAAATCGAGGTTGAGTTCCTGCACCAGCCTGCCGCTTTCGCCGAACACCAGCGAGCGGGAGCGTTCCACGATGCTGCCCATGCGGAAAAAGTGGAAGTGTATGGCCTTGCCGTCCTGCTCGATACAGCCCCACGGGCTGGCAGCGAAGTCGCCCGTTCCGCCCAGTTCCCCTCCCACCAACTGGGCGCGGTGAAACAGTTCGGACAAGCGCAAGCCGATCCGGGCCAAGGCGTTTTTCAGCTCATTAACCCACAGCTTGGGCATCCACAAGACGCTGACGCGCACCCGATCTTTTTCTTTGACCAGTTGATAGCTTTTTTCCACTTCACGAACGGAAAACGGCAAGGATTTGCCGATTTCGACGTCGATCAGCGTATCCAGATCCTTGCCGGCGGTGACGGGCAGGGAAAACGACAGGAATCCCCCCACGCCTGCCGGCACCACCGTCATCACCGGCGTATCGGGGGCGATCCCCCATTTCAGGACGAGCGGACGAATAGCGGCGAGCACTTGATCCGCCAGCGGATCGGTAGTCGGCAGGGAGACCTTCTCGGTACGGGAGATTCCCCATCCTTTCAGGCCGAAAGTCCACAGGGAAACAGTGATGTGAGCTTGCTCGATCAGCAGAGCAAGTTTCTGGAATTTCATTATTCGTTATTCGCCAGTCTGAGTAAAACGGTATGAGTAAAAGTTGAAGGACTTGCCATCTTCTTTCGCCAGCGCGGTCGCTTCGTAAATCCGCTTGCCCTGCGCCATCCGGACGCGGAAGCGGTAGAGCGTCGTAGCACTGTCCCGCAACACCTGATTGGCGATTTCACCAAGAATCTGGGCGGCTTCGGCAAGCGTCAATTTTTTCGGCGGTAGCGCTGCGGCTGCCGCAGCACGGGCCGTCGCGAATTTCTCCATTTTGGCGGCATCGGCATTGCACAGCGCACCAATCACCGCCAACGGTGCGGTGTTAAGACTGACGGAACGCATTCCAGTTCCCACCGTGACCAATTGAATTAGGCCCGGCATGGCTTCCGGCTTGCCGCTTTCCTCGGAAGCCCCGCCGAATTTGTAGCGGGGCGGAAGAAACTCCAGTTCCAACAATTGCTCCATGGTCGCGAAACCGTTCGCGTCACGCGCCCTGCCGATGATTTCCCGTGCCTTGACCAGGGTATCGGCAAGCGTCGCGGCCTCGTCCTCCCGCGCGCCCAAGGCACGGAAGATACGTTGAATGTCCTCTTTCGTCAAGGCATTGATATCAGGCAAATCACCGCCATCCTCGACATAAATTTCGACGTCCCGACCATGAATATTGGCGAGGTACGGCCCCATTCCCATTTTCCACAAAACCAGCTTGGCGGACTCCTCCTTGGGCAGGGTGGCAACCATCGGCTCGGCGAGACGGGTCTTGATTGCCTGGGCCGCGGCAAACTGCAATGCGCTTCCCAGAATCATCTCATTCTGCACCCCTTCCTTGTCGTTGATCACCTGCTGGGCGTTGACCCGCAAGGCATAGGCCACCCCCAGCCCCACCAGTTCGAGGAAAACCAGGATGCCGATCACGTAGATCAGGATGAAGCCGCGCTGCGCCGATGTTTTTCTCATAAGCGGCTTTCCGATTTTATCGGGATCACCACCGGCGGCAATACGCCTTCCTTGGCAGTTCCCAAGCGTAGCCGCACGGCCAGCGGCATGCCCTTCCTGTCCATTCCCCATTCATCCAGCCAAGCGGCGACGTTTTCCTTCTCATCCCTGGCGAGATAGGAAAAACCGCATTGATTCAACGACGACATGAGAATTTCCTGTTCGTAAACCGGCTCGGTCGAGCCGGTATCCACAACCAGGGGCGGGAGAGGCAGCGCTGCCGGAGTGCCGGGCAGGGACGCCACCTGGGCGAGTTCGGCCTTCAACCTGCTCTCCGCCAACTGGCTGGACTGGCCGGCTTCGAGGCGCATCAAATGGACCAAGGCAAAACGCCCCGTTGCGACCTCCATGCATCCGATACTAATCAGGGTCTGCTTCTGCCTGCCGCTGCTCAGCGGCGGTTTTTCGCTGAGCAAATCGACCTGCATGGCGTTGCCCCGCAACCCCGCAGCTCCTTTGGGCACGGACTGCATTTCCTGGCGCAACACCCGCAGGGTTCCGCGCAATTCCTGTTGCTCGCGCAGGTAGGTATGGGCGCGCTCATAAAAATCTCCGCCCATGCGCAACACCATGGCACCCAGCAAGGCCGCCATGGCCGCCAAAGTAATCGCGACAATCACTTCCAGCAGCGTGAAACCGGATTGACTGCGGTTCCGCGGACTCATTTGCTTCCCATCCCAAACGGCGAAGGCTGGTTGGCCGCGGGCGGCGGAGTTGCCGGCGCGGCGCCGCCCTGCGGTTGCCCCGGAGCACCCGGCTGACCAGGGGCACCGGGTTGACCAGGCGGAATGATGTCGGCAGGGCTCATTTTGTAAGTCGCCAGAGCGTAGGTTTTCTCCTTGCCGGTTTCACCCCAATAGACTTCCACCAGAATTTCTTCCAGCTTGACCGGCATTTTGAGCTTTTCCTTGAACGCCTCCTCGACCACGTTTACCGGGCGAATTTCGATCTTGTAGGAATAGGTGACCCCGCCGTAAATTTCCTCGGCATCGCGATTGACGATATCCAGGCTGGGATCGACCCAGACTTCATCGAGCTTGGAACGCGCCAGCAATACCGCGTTCCGGTATTCCGAGGCCTGCCGCACCAGTTTCAGGGAGCCGGAAAAAGCGCCCAGTATCGCCGCGTAGGTCAACCCCAAGAGGGTCAAGGCGACCACCACTTCGATCAGGGTAAACCCGGACTGGCGTCTCGTCATGGCCGGGGGACCGGCAGGGGCGTGCCTGGTGCGGCTGGGGCCGGTGGAGGAGTGCCTGCAGGAGTTCCAGGCACCGGGGCAGGAGCGGGCTGGGGTGGTTGGACCAGCGCGGCCTCCAGACCGTTTTTCAAGGGGCGCAACTGGAGGTCGGCAAGCAGCGATTCTTCGCTGCCACGCGCCTCTTCGACCTTGCCGGTCAGGCCGTGGACAAGAATATGATGCGCGCCGGTTTTCGGCGCGGCAAGATCGAAGCGCGCTCCTGAAGTGCTGCCGTCAGGAAAAAACGTCAGACGCAGCTTGTCGTCGGCGGGGTCGAGCACTTCGAGCACCGTTTCGTCGGCGCCGCGCACTCGGGTGAATTCATATTTTTCGGGAAGGCTGAGCAACACGTTCTCGTTAGCCGCATCGACTTGCAGAGCGAGGGTAGCGTTGGCGAAATTGACATTGAGTTGCTGCGGTCGACTGCTCAGAATCGCCTGCGCCTTGATCCGGTTGAGTTGGCGCAGGGTTTTTTCCACCCATTGCCGCTCTTCGGAAGTCTTTAGCGTCCGGTCGAAGGACGAGAGCACCAGCGAGGCCGAAACCCCGATGATGACCATCACGATCAACACTTCGACCAGCGTGAAGCCGCGTTGCGCGGCTCGCGCCGGCAGGCCGCGGCGCTGCCTCATTCCCAACTATTGACGTCGGCTTCCTCTCCCGAACCGCCTTCCTTGCCGTCCGAGCCGTAAGAGGAAAGGTCGTAATCGCCGTGCGTGCCGGGGGCCTTGTAAAGCCATTCTTTGCCCCACGGATCCTTGTCGGCCTTCTTCTTAAGATACGGGCCTTTCCACTGACCGGCCTTGGCCTCGTCCTCAGGCTTGTCCCAGAGCATTTTCAAGCCTTCGTCGGTGGTGGGATAACGCCCGAAATCGAGGCGGAAGGCGTCCAGCGCGGAGCCGGTCATCTCGATCTGGGCCTTGGCGGCCTTGGTCTTGGAAGTGCCCACATGGCTCAGCACTTTCGGGCCGACCAGGGCGCCCAGCAAGCCGATGATCATCAGGACGATCAGCAGTTCGATGAGGGTAAAGCCACGCATGGCGCGGGCGGGTAGTTTGCGGGTTGGGTTGGCAGTAAACATGGCTTGGTTTTTCCTTGAACTAGACAATCACATGGGCAAATCGTTGATGGAGAAAATCGCGACCATCATGGAAATCACGATCCCCCCGATGAGCACGCCCATCAGGACGATCATCACCGGTTCGAACAGCGCGATGAATTTCTTGGTGGCTTTCTGGACTTCGATATCGTACTGGTCGGCCACCTTGAGGAGCATCTTGTCGAGCGAGCCGGTTTCCTCCCCCACCGTGGCGAGATGGCCAAGTAGCGGCGGGAAGAAGGGATCATTGCGCAGCGGCTGGGCCACGCCCTTGCCGTCCTTGATCCCCTGATGGAGGCGCTCGACGGCCCGCTTGAGGGGGATGTTGTCGGTCAATCCCTGGACGATGCCGATGCTGGTGAGAATCGGCACGCCGCTGGCAAGCAGGGTTCCCAGGGTGCGGGTCAGACGCGACAGTTGGATTTTCAGGAGCAGCTTGCCGAGCACCGGCAGGCGCAGCACCAGGGTATGCCACCAGACCTGCCCGCCGGGCGAGCGGATATAGGCACGAAACCCCCAGATACCCAGCACGATGCCCAGAAACAACAACCATCCGTAGGCGACCAGGAAATTGCTGGCACCGATCAGCAAGGCGGCGGCAAACGGCAACTCCTGCCCCATCTCGGCGAACATCGCCCCGAACTTGGGAATCACCACCACGGTTAAGGCCACCAGGGCGCCGATTCCGAACACGAACAGCAATATCGGGTAAATCGACGAACTGACGAGAAAGGAGCGGAATTCCAGGCTGCGCTCGTAGAAATCGATAAGCCGCCCCAGCGCGACCTGGAGAATCCCGCCTTCTTCGCCGGCACGGATCATGTTCACGTAGACGCGGGGAAACACCTTGGGGTACTGGGCGAAGGCATCGGCCAGCGAATGGCCTTTTTCGACTTCCAGGTAAATACCCCGCACCACTTCCAGCAATGCCTGATTTTCCAGGGTACCCAGCAGAATTTTCAGGGATCGGTCGAGCGGCAGCCCGGCTTTGAGCAGCGCGTTCAACTGTTCGGTCAGTTCCAGCACGTCGCGCAGGGAAACGCCCCGCGGCCCAAACAGTGGCCCGCCGCTCCCCAGGCCGGCAGCCCCTTTTTCAACCACAGTGACCGGGGTAAGTCCGTTCGCCTGGAGCATTTTCGTGACATTCGCCACGTCGATATCTTCCACCACGCCGCTGACCGCCTTGCCCCGCGCGTCCAGCGCACGATATTTGAATTGCGGCATGGCGCTCAGATTTCCTGGCGGGTCACGCGAGCCAGTTCGTCCAGGGTGGTTTCCCCGGCGAACGCCTTGCGCAAGCCGTCGACACGCATCGGCTTGATGCCCTCGCGCAACGCGACCGCACGGATGATTTCCGCCGATTCCTTCTTGAGGATGGCTTCCTTCACCTTGCCGGTCAGCGGCATCAGTTCATAAATGCCGGTACGCCCCTTGTAGCCGGTATTGGCGCAGTGATTACAGCCCTTCCCGCGGAACAAGCGAATGTCCGGGGTGGCCTCGATTTTCTCCTGCTCCAGGAACAGCTTGTCCATATCGGTGAGCGACGCCTCATACTTGCAGCGCGGACAAATCACCCGCACCAGGCGTTGTGCCTGGATCATCAGCACGCTGGAGGCGATCAGGTAGCTTTCCACCCCCATGTCGAGCAGGCGGTGCGGCGCGCTGAAGGAATCGTTGGTATGCAGGGTGGAAAACACCAAGTGACCGGTCAATGCCGACTGGATGGCGATTTCAGCCGTTTCGCGGTCGCGGATTTCACCCACCATGATGATGTCCGGATCCTGGCGCACGATGGCGCGCAGTGCCGTGGCGAAGGTCAGGTCGATTTGCGGCTTGACCTGCATTTGATTGATGCCGTCGATCTGGTATTCGACCGGGTCTTCGACCGTAATAATTTTCGATTGCGGGGTGTTGATGCGGGTCAGCGCGCCGTACAGCGTGGTGGTCTTGCCGCTCCCGGTCGGCCCGGTGACAAGGATCATGCCGTGCGGCTGCTCGATGAAATGCTGGAAAGTCGCGAGCATTTCCGATTCGAAACCCAGGGTTTCGAGATCGAGCACCGTGGCGTTCTGGTCGAGAATCCGGATCACCATGCTTTCGCCGTACACGGTGGGGATAGTCGAAACGCGCATATCGATTTCATGCTGGTGGATCACCATCTTGATCCGGCCATCCTGCGGCAGGCGGCGCTCGGCAATGTTCATGCGGGCGCGCAACTTCAAATGCGACAGAGTCGGCAGAAACATGCGGCGCGGCGGCGATTCGATATCGTTCAGCACGCCGTCGATGCGGTAACGCACCTTGAAATTATCCTGGTAAATTTCCAGATGAATGTCGGACGCACGCGAATCCACGGCATTCGAAATAATCAATTGCACCAGCCGTACCACCGGAGCATCCTCGGCCTGAACCTTGAGGAACTCCAGATCGTCTTCGCTGCCGTCGCCTTCGGGCATTTCGGCATCGTGCATGATGCCCTGCATTTCGCCGGCGTGGCTTTCATAAACCCGCTCGATCTGCTGCAGGATATCGTCGCGGCGCGCCAGGAACAGCTTCAGGGAAAGATTGGTATATTGCCGCAAAACGTCGAGAATATGCGGCTGCACCGGGACCGAGGTGGCGACCTGCAAGGTCGCCCCTTCAACCCCCAACGGCAGGAAGGCATGTTCCTTCAGGAACAGCGGCGAAAGCCCCTCAACGGGCGCGATTTCGCTTGCAAAATCACTTGCTTCGAGTAATGGGGCGCCGAGTAAGGCGCGGGATTGCTCTAGCAAGCGCGTTTCGTCGTGTGGCAGCATTTAGGATGATTTTTTAGAACAGCCGGAAATCGAAGAAAGGTAGCCGACTTTGCGGCTTGACCCGCTTGGCGACATGGCCTTCATAAAAAAGTCGCTATGGTAACACATCACCCTCTTTAGACGAGGCGGATATGTTTCGAAACATCGGCGCCGGTGAAGGCCACGAATCGCGCCCCGATGCCCACCACGCGGGGGTGTACAGCTTACGCGCCGGAAACAATTCGGCATGGCATCCCATGTTATCATTGGCATGGATCGGTTCCTCGATATTCAGATAGTTTTGCGGTTGCGGTACCGGCGATTCGACCGGCTTTTCAACCTGGGGTTCCGTGTCATTGGTTCGAATGTTTGACTACAACTCTCGCACAGGCCGGCCTAGTTTGAACATTTTGCTCTGCATCCCCACCTATAATCCGGGGAAATTCGCCCCGCTGCTCCTGCAAGCCATACGCGGACAGAGCATTCAGCCCAATCAGTTGCTGGTGGTGGATTCCGGCTCTAGCGACGGCACTCCCGATTTTTTTTCTGCACAAGGCGTGGAGGTCCGCTCCATACCCCTGGCTGAATTCAACCATGGGGCGACCCGTCAACTCTGCGTGGACGTGCACCCCGATGCGGACATCGTGGTTTTCCTTACCCAGGACGCCATCCTCAACGAAAACAGCGCACTGGAGACGCTGCTGGCGCGTTTTGCCGACCCGCACATCGGGGCCGCCTATGGGCGCCAACTGCCCCGCCCAAATGCCGGCCCGATTGAAGCTCATGCCCGAGTTTTCAACTATCCCGACACCGGCGCCCTGAAGTCGCTGGCGGACGCCCCGCACCTGGGGATCAAGACCGCCTTTCTGTCGAATTCATTCGCCGCCTACCGCCGTGCGGCGCTATGTGAAATTGGGGGATTCCCCGGTCACGTGATACTCGGCGAGGACACCTGGGTTGGCGCGAAAATGCTGCTGGCCGGGTGGCACATCGCGTATTGCGCCCAAGCCACGGTCCTGCATTCCCACGATTTCGGCCCGCTTCAGGAGTTTCGCCGCTATTTCGACATCGGCGTATTTCATGGCAGGGAGGCTTGGCTCCGTCGCGAGTTTGGGGAACCTCGCGGAGAAGGCATGCGCTTTATCCGCTCGGAATGGCGCTTTCTTGCTAAAATGGCGCCTTTCCTGATTCCCGCTGCTTTCTTGCGTACCATGTTGAAATTTCTTGGCTATAAGCTGGGCACATCCGAGCGGCTTCTGCCTGTTAGCCTGAAGCGCCATCTGAGTTTGCACGCGGGCTACTGGGATTCTCACTGACGCATGAAAATCCGCATCGACAACGCCCTGTTGGCCAAGGCCGCGCTGATTCTTGGCGACATGCTGGCATTCCTGGCGGCGTTCATTCTGGGCCGCTCGGCAAACTGGGCTTACGATCACTCCTTCCAAGATGCCTTTTTCGGCTGGCCGGATGAGCGCGGTCAGGTCCGTCTGGTATTGTTTTCCCTGGTCATCCTGGTGTCGATTGTGTGGTTCTGGAGCGTCGGCCACTATTCGCGACGCAAGCCTTTTTGGGACGAGTTTCACGAAACCCTGAAAATTCTGGTCATCGCCGCCGGCATCGACGCCACCATGGTTTATTTTGGCAAGTGGCAGTTTTCCCGGCTGTGGCTGCTGTCCACCTGGATGCTCGCGTTCATTCTGGTGCCGCTGGTTCGCGTCGCAATCAAACGCGCCCTACTGAGGCTCGGCTTCTGGCTGCGTCCGACCGTCATCATCGGCGCCGGCGAGAACGCTAGGGAAGCGTCCGTCGCGCTGCAAAGCGAGCCGCTGATGGGCCTTGATGTAATTGCTTATCTGGTTCCCGACGGCTCTCCGGTTTCCGAGTCGCTTGAGCAAAGCCCGATTCCCCTGCTTCCACTGAGCAGCGGCCCAATGACGCAACTCCTGGAAATGGATTTTCCCCACGTGGTCATTGCCCTGGATGCCGAGGATTTGCTTACCCAGCAATCCCTCATTAACCTCCTGAACATTCGCTACATCGATCTGAATGTCATCCCCAGCTTGCGCGGGCTACCGCTGCTCGGCATGGAAATCACCCACGTTTTCAGCCATGAGGTCTTGATTCTACGGGTCCGCAACAATCTGGGCAGGCGGGTTGCCCGGTTTGCCAAGCGTTTGTTCGATCTCGTCGTATCATTCCTGCTGTTACTCGTTCTTTGGCCTTGCTTCGCCTACCTTGCGTTGCGCATCCGTACCGACGGATCCCCGGCGATTTTCGCCCACGAACGGATTGGCCGGCAGGGCGAACCCTTCCGCTGCTACAAGTTCCGCTCCATGATCGCCGATGCCGACCGGGTGCTCGCGGAATTGCTGGCCAAGGATGCCGATGCGCGCGAGGAATGGGCACGCGACTTCAAACTGCGCAACGATCCCCGCATCACCCCTATCGGCGCCTTCCTGCGCAAGACCAGCCTCGACGAATTGCCGCAATTGTGGAATGTCTTCAAAGGCGAGATGAGCCTGGTCGGCCCCCGCCCTATCGTCACCGAGGAGATGGCGCGCTACGGGGAGCAACTCGGCTACTACCTGGAGGCTCGTCCCGGCATGACCGGGCTATGGCAAATCAGCGGACGCAACGATGTGGACTATTCGGCGCGGGTGAATCTCGACTCGTGGTATGTTCGGAACTGGTCCTTGTGGTACGACATCGTCATCATGCTGAAAACCGTCAGCGTGGTGTGGCGACGCCACGGAGCGTATTGATGGCGAATATCCTGGTGGTCGGGGCGGCGGGCTTTATCGGCTCCCACATGGTCAAGATGCTGCTGTCCCTGGGCCATGAGGTAGTTTCGTTCGACAATCTCAGCAGCGGCCATCGCGACGCCGTGTTGGGGGGGAGGTTCGTGTTGGGGGATTTGGCCGACCACCTTAGCCTCGACAAGCTTTTCGACGAAAGCCATTTTGACGGCGTCATGCAGTTCGCCTCTTCGATTCAGGTCGGCGAGTCGGTGCGCGATCCGTCGAAATATTATCGAAACAATCTGGTTAACACCCTGAACCTGCTCGACGCGATGGTTCGCCATGACGTTCGCCACCTGGTATTTTCGTCCAGCGCTGCGGTTTTCGGTGAACCGTGCGCCATTCCCATCAACGAGTCGCATCCGCTATGCCCGCTCACCCCCTACGGCCAATCCAAACTGATGGTGGAACGGATTTTGGCGGATTACGACCACGCCTACGGGCTAAAATCAGTGTCTTTGCGCTATTTCAACGCGGCCGGCGCCGATCCCGACGGCCTGTTGGGCGAACGCCATGATCCCGAGACGCACCTGATACCCTTGGCGCTGAGGGCAGCCTTGGGCCACATCGACAGACTGACGATTTTCGGGAATGATTATGCGACTCCCGACGGCACCTGCATTCGCGATTACGTTCACGTGGAAGACCTTTGCCACGCCCATCGAAATGCGCTGGAATACTTGTTTTCCGGCGCGGCTAGCGATGCCTTCAACCTCGGCAACGGACAGGGATTCTCGGTCCAGGAAGTTCTCAAAACGGTTGAGGAGGTCACCGCGCGCCGAGTTCCCGCCAATCTCGGTTCGCGCCGTAGCGGAGATCCGGCAAGACTGGTAGCGGATTCGGACAAAGCCAAGACGTTGCTCCACTGGAGTCCGAAGCACGCCGATTTAAGGACCATCATCAGCCACGCCTGGCAATGGGAGATGCGAAGCCTGGCGATTTGAATCCCTAACGAGGATAAGGTCCGCTCCGCCCCATCATTCCGTGGAGCAAGCCGAGCGTCATCATTTTCAGATTGACCAAGCGGGGCGGCGTTATCAAGGTAAAAAACCCCAGCTTTAGCAGCAAGCGATAAGCATCGTTGAATATCCAAACCCACGGTATGTAGCTCCGTTTATACAAGAGCACCGCATTCCGGAACAGATAGTAATTTCGGAGTGGCGTTCTTACCGATATCAAGCGTTTACCGTTTCGCCAGGAAACCACTTCGTCCCCCAGACTGTGATGCATTTTCGCCGAACACACGCCGTAGCTCTGAAACCCCTTTGCCTTGGCCCGCAGGCACCATTCAATATCGATGTAATCGATGAACAGCGATTCATCCAACATACCGACTTCTTTCAGCACGTCCAGGCGGATCAACGTTCCGGATGTGATCAGATAATCGACTGGCACAATTTCCGATTCCCGGGAACAGCAAATCTTCCTTATCAAGCCCCCCTCAAGGCGGATGAAGGGCGCCGGCGCCAAATGACGCGGATCGAAATATTGCGGACCAATCGCTGCGACATGCTTTCCCGCGGCGCGCAAGTCGCCTTCAACCCTCATCAACTCGTCCAGCATGGATTCGTCAGGCAAGCTGTCCTGATCAAACATCGCCGCGTGGGTATATCCTTCGGAGACAGCCCAATTCAAGGCAAGATTGTGCGCTGCGGAGACGCCGAGATTTGCGCCAATCAACAGTAGCTTCACCCTTGGGTTGTCCGAGAACCGACTCAGCTCTTGCAGAGTTTCTTGCGCCGAGCCGTTATCCACCAGGATGACTTTTTCCGCCCTGTTTATCAGTATCTCGACCAGCCGGACTAAGGTTTGAATATCCGGGTTGAAGGTAACTATAGTTGCAGCTAGGCTGGGCATGGATCGTTCTGAGTGGAAGGCTGAATTGCTCGTAGATTTCCGGGCAGAGCGAGGGCGCTAATGCCTGGAGTTCCGGTGCGACAAAACGAAGCGGCCCACACTTTACGTGTAGGCCGCTTGTTCAATCAAAAGGCTATTTTACGACAGTGTAGATTTTCTTAACGACCAAATCGTCGCCTACTCCATAGCCGGCAAAGATATCCGTGCCAACCAAGGCCCCCACCGCGAGTTTGCCGTCCAGAATGGTGATATCGGTCACGAAAGCATCCTGGTAAGAGGGCAAAGCCCCGCCACTCCACGGCGCCCAACCACCCTTCTGGGTCAGGAAAAACAGGCCTCCGTAGGGAGGCATCACCGTTGCGGGAACCAATGCTGCGACGTAATTCAACTTGGTGCCCGTCGCATTGGATGCCGGGGTAACGGTAACCGAGATGACAAGGTTATCGTTCGTGCCGCTCGACCTACCGACGATAGATGCCGGGGTCACACTTGCCGAGTTGGTGACGAAACTTAGCGGCACTATCGACGTCTTGGCGGCGGATGTGTCTTCGGCGTAAAAGAACACCTGATAGGAAGTGTTGGCTGCCAAGCCGCTCAAGGTGAACGTTTTGGCAGTATTGGCGAGCATTGCATCGTGCCCCTTCAAAATTGCCGCCGCGCCGCTGCTATCCTGCTCGGCCTTGATTTGCGCAGCGGTAGGCGCCGTTGGCGCTGTGGTCGTGTAAGGGAAAGCCACCCAGTACCCCGTTGCCGCCGCACTTGTGGTAGCGGAAAAGACCGCACTGGTCGAATCGATTTTGGTTATTCCCAATCCAGCCAAGCTCAAAGTGGCGGCGGCAGCAGGCGAAGCAACGGTAATAGTCGCCTTCGCGGCGTCTCCGGTTGTGCTCAAGCACGTAATCCCCGCCTGACTTGCGGCTGCGGCAGTTGCAACCACGCTACCAGCCGCCGTTGCCCCCCCGGTTGCCACCTGCGGGGCTGGGATAACGGACGAGTTTGTCGACGAACAACTCTGAATAACCCCGTTTTGTGCGGTCAACGTGTAACTTGCACCGGGAGCCACCTGCTGGCTGCTAGGCGTCAGCGCAAACGTCGGCGCGGTCACCGTGATGGAGGCTGTCGCAGTAGTTGGCGTAGCACCCGTGCTAGTACAGGTTATCGTCACTTGCGTTCCAGCGGCCGTTCCCGCCGCCACGATTGAAGAAGCGCTGGCGCCCCCGGTTGCCGGTGCCGGATTCGGCACGGCAGTTGGGTTATTCGAGGTGCAACTGGCGATGGTGCCGTTTTGCGCAGTCACGGTAACGGCTCCGCCGACCATAACTTGTTGGCTGGCGGCCGTTATCGAGAACGAGTTGGTAGCAGGCGGGGGGGTAGGCCCTCCCGTATTATTGCAAAAAGCGTTGGAAAGTCCGTCACAATCGCCACTCCCCCCTGCCCAACTTCTCAGCTTGCGCCACGTTTCATAGAGGGTGATGTCGGCAACATAGTAGGTAATGGTCAACGTTGAAAACGTAAAGGAGGCGCCTTGGGCCGCGACCACTAAAGACACAATTCGCGGCTCTGTCAAGGTAGTTTGGGCTGCAGAGCCAATCGGCCAGAGCATCGGCGGACTCGCGCGCGTCGGGGTGCAAGTAGCGGGGGTGCCATCACAAACACCAAAGTTTGCCACCATCGCAGGAGACTCAACGGAAACCCCCGCCAGATTCAGCCCCGGCGGCAACAGAACTTTTAAACGCAAGTCCTGCCCAGAAGCCAAAGTTTGCCAGGTAGTCGGAAAATTATTGCCAGTAACAGCATTCGCGGGATTCTTGTGGTAGTTGTAAAGATATTGACTTCCACCCTGCTTGATTTCTGTAAACGTCCCAATAGCGTCAGGCAACAACTCATCGTATGTAAAAGCGAAGGATGTAGCCGGAACCAAGAGAATCGCCCAAACGCAGGCAATAAATCTAAGTCCAACGAAACGAACAATTTCAGCAGATTTCAGCATCATTACTTTTTCCTATATATAGCAAACCGGAACTGGCATACAGACGCACAATAAACGAAAGCCAATAAAAAAGCCAGCCACCTTACGGTGGCTGGCTTTTCACTAACCTAAACCAGGTAGGTTTAGCGGCCCATCGGGGAAATAACCGATTGAGTCACACCAGCCTTGTAGAAGTGCGTGTAACCGGTAGCCGGCACACCTTGAGCAGCCCACACGGTACCGTATTGGTCGGTACCAGCGCGATTGCCCAGGGTCATGAGGAACCAACCAGAAGCCGGATCCCATGCAGCAGAACCGCCAACCAACTCAAAGTTCACTTCGTGAATCAACCAGCTACCCCCAACAGGGGAAACACCGCAAGGAGACACTACGCACAGGTCACCAACCACGCCAGGAGCGGAACGCTCTTGATTGTCGAACAGCGACACGCCGTAAGCGACTTCACCCAGGTTGTAGAAGGGCGATTCGTAGGTCGTCGTCCCAGCAGCCTTGTTGGTGTAACGTTGGCTTTGCGGGAAAATGTGACGATACTTGGTCGGGAAGGTCACTTCGAAGTTGGTACCGGCCTTCTCGTAGACGTTGGTGAACTTGGTGGTCGACAAAGCTGCTTCGATATCGGCCAGTGTGTCTGCACCAGCAGCGCCAAAGCTTTGGCCCACCAGAGTTTCCGCACCCAGCGACACGTCGAACGAGGGGTTGGTAACCAAGTAGGTCGTTGCACCTGCGGTGCTGGCGTTAACGCCATCACGCAAGGCAAGCATCGGAGCCATCAGACGATCCATGCCGCTCTTGATCTCAACGTTACCCTTCAACTGAACACGAGCGGTGTAATCAGCACCGGTGCGGGCTGCGCCGTCGTTGGTGATGTTGTTACCAGCAGCATTCAAAGCCGGCTTGGTTTGATCGAACACACGGATCAGATCATGCTTAGCCATACCTTGCTTGATGACAACCGCAGCACCTGCGGAAGGGTTAACTACCGTACCCGTCACAGCGTAAGCGCTAACCACTTCAAAGTGGCCTTGGGCGCAGGTATCTTCCGACGGGGAAGTACCAAAGGTCGGCTCTTGCTTGGTTAGATCGCGCATCGCGAACGTCACACCACCAGCAACTTGGGAAGCAAACACAGCGGTACCATCGGTACGCTTGCTGGCCAGAATGGAGTCATCGTCAGACCAGATTTCCGGCTTGCCGGTCGTCGCGTTCAAACGAACATCAACGTAAGCCACGTCACCAGGGGTCAGATACAGAATCATATCCTTACACTCGTCAGAGTGCTTCTTGGAGCGGAAGACCAGCTTAGCCTTAACAGCGTCAGTCGTGCTGGTATTGACCACTTTAATCGACGTCGTGCTGTAGTCGGAAGCGCGAGCAATATACATATCACCCAGCAAAACCTGGCCAACACTGGTTTCGGACATACGAACTGCTTGCGCACCACCGCTCAACATCGCCCCGGTAACCAGCGCAGTCGCCATTGCGGAAGCCAACAATTTTTTCTTAAACATCATTTAGTTCTCCTTGCTTAAAGTAAATTAAACACTAATGGAATTACCCAAACTGCCGGATCATCCAGAGCGACTTAAAAATTTTATGCCGTCTCCTAACCCCCCTGGAGTCGGGTAGCGCAATTTCTTGCTCATAACCACCCAAGACCTGGCACAAGCGTTACCACTACTATCTCGCGAGCTAATGTTAACTGCATTATTCAATTAGACGCAAGCGCATTTGCTTGTTTGGCGAACATTCTAAACGGGCTGTTGCTAAAATACAACAACACAACCTGCCGCTAATTTATTGTCTGAATTAATTCAACTTAGTTTTTTCGGCAACCTTGATTATTACATCTTTCCAATTCACGGCGCAATGTTTCAGGATGCGCTTTCCCTCGACATACACCCTGGCTGCCCTCGCCATATCGCTCCGTGCACACTGATTTTCGAGCATAGCCGTCAGCGCTTCTTTCCAACAACGCGGTGAATTGTCGGCCAGGATGCCGGTTTTTCCTTGTTCAACCGTATGCTTATAACTTTCCACGTTGCTATATATCCCTGGAACACCCAGCAAGGCATAGTCCAGAAATTTGATATCGGATTTACTCGACGTGAATTGGCTGTCTTCCAGAGGCGCGATGGCAAGATCCCACATCAGGTTACGTTTCGCCCACGGAATAAAATTCGGATAGAAATGATTTCCCGCCGTGTCGAGCACTTTTAAAGGAAGCGCATCGAAACACTGGATGATGCGGTTATCTTCGGAAATACCCACCATCTGAAATTCAACCTTCCCTTGGTAAGCGCGCAGCACCGCCCGTAGCGGTTCAAGCACCATCAATAGATCGTTCAAATGGCTATGGGTACCCATGTAGCCGACAATCAGCTTTCCGTCGTCACGCGCCACGGGGGGTAAAGGAATATCCTCATCGCCGAGAAACAGCCTTTCGTCGAGGGCATTGGGTACCACAGCGACATTCGGGTTCAATTTGCCAACCCGCCGCTGCAACGGTTCCGTCGACACCACCACGCCATCCGCCTTGCACAGAAAATAGCGGACGATATTGCGCTTCACATCGGTTGAAAACTCATGCCACGGCTGGCCGCGATGCAAATCCAGGAGGTTGTCGTCCAACGTATAGATCAGTTTGGCGCCGATTTTACGGATTTCCGTAACCAGCGCTTCGGCAGACTGCAGAGTCGCATCGGCGCGCCAACCGCGCTCCACCAGCACGACGTCCACGCCGTCACGGGGAAATTCTGCGCCGCTGCTCATCCGAAAACTTTCGGCCAGCACAGGATGGGAAAACGGGCGCAGCAGGCGGATTTGCCCGGAGCCGTGCGGATTACCGAAACGGTCGGTTTCACAAAGCAGGTGTACGCGCAACATCATTGCCCGCCTCCCTCGCCGAACAAGGCCTGGAGTATCCTTGCGGCCGCCCGCTCCGGATGATATCGAGCAACATCGTGCAATGCCTGGCGTTGCAAAGCGGCGCGTAATTCGCCATCCAGCACCAGCCGCTCCAGCGCCCGATAACAATCCAGTTCCGCCGACGTATCGACGAATAGGGCATTTACTTCGTCCTGGGCGAAGCTATCCGCCCCGCCGGCACGCGGAAGAATCACCGCAATGCCGCAACTCATCGCCTCCATGGCCGTCAGCCCCATGGCCTGGTAGGTCGAGAAATCGGCAAACACATCCATTTCATTGAGCAACGCCGCCATTTGCCAAGGCGTCTGCTCGCCGCGATTGACGAATTCGAAGTCGCGCGGCAGCGCCTGGAATTTCGGATCGTCGGACTCGACGCCAAAAATCACGATTTCCACTTGCTGCGGGTAAGCATGCTGGATCATGCGCAGCACGCGCATAGTCAGTAGCGGCTCGCGGCGCTGGCTGCTGGGACGCACCATGGCGCAGATGCGCAGCCGACCAGTCGGCGCTAAATCCTTCTGCCTGCGACGCGGCATGAAGGTATCCATTTCATAGCTCGGCCCGACCACCGCACAGCGCACGCCGGTTTGTTTCAATACTTCGTCACGATTCCAGTCGGTCTTGGTAAAACAGCGCATCTCGGGAATCGCCGTATAGGATCGCAAGGCAATCCGGTACTCCGGGGAGTTTTCCTCGTAGAAATACGGCTCGAAATCCTGGATGTAGTAACCGATCACCGGCCTGCCGGACTTCCCTGCCAAGGATTCCAGCCATTGCACGGTATGGTTGGCGGTCGCGACCACCGCGTCGAAACGGCTGGCGATATCGGCGAAATCACCTTCGCTATCGGCATAGACCACCGGGATGTCCAGTTCCGGATAGCTGTCCTCGAACGGCCCACGCACCCGCCGCAGGTTGAGGATGCGCACATCCACCCCCATCGCGATCATCGCCCGCGCTTCGGAAATCACTACATTGGCGCCGCCGCCGGCCGCCATTACCGGCATAACGAACAACACCCGCCGGCCTTCCCAGGAACCCAATCCCTGCTCGATCAGATTGCGCCGCTCCTCCCACAACCGGGCGCGGGCGCGCAAGCCCTGCAATACCCGGTCTTCGCGGCAGGCCAGCACACCTTGTTCGATAAGCGGGTGACCGTGCTTGGCTGCCAGCGCCGCGCCCGCCAGGTCGCATAGCGCCTTGCGCCGTTCGTGCGAATAGCTTTTCGACTGGGCATGGAAGATATAGGCATCGTCCGCGACGGCAAGCTGCCAACCGGCCTTGCGGGCGCGCAGACAGTAATCGTTCTCCTCGCCGTAACCGCGCCCAAAAGTTTCCTCGTCGAAATAGCCGACATCCTCAATCAGCGCCCGCTTGATGAGCAGGCAAAAACCATTGAGGAAGAGAATGCGCGGATAGAGGCGCGCCGAATGGCAAGCCACCAGGGTAGCCATTTCATCAAGAGTAACTCCCTCGGGCAAGGCATTGCAGGCCCAATCGCCATCCACTTCGAGCTCCGGCACGGATTGCCAGGAAGCGGTATTGCTGAGCGGCCCGACCATGCCGATGCTACGCTCGGATTCGGCGCACATCGCCATCCGGTCGAGCCAGTCGGGGGTGGCGATGGTGTCGCTGTTGAGGAGAATCACGTAATCGCCGCTGGCGGCGTACAAGCCCTGGTTGGCGGCAAACGTGTAGCCGCGCGCCTGGTCGTTGCGAATCAGCAGGGCATCCTGCCCAGTGGCGAATTCGCGCAGGTAATCGCGGGTCGGCTCGCTGCTGCCGTCGTCCACGATAATCAGGTTGTAAGGCGGCAGGGTATAACGCACGATGGACGACAGGCAGCGCTGCACGTCCTCCGGGGCATTGTGGACGCAGACGATGATGTCGGCGCTGGCTTCACGGCGCTGTAGCTGGACATCCCTGACCACCGGCAGCAGTTGCCACCACGCTTCCCGTTGCCCGCTGTCGACAGATTCCGATTCCTGGCCTTCCGTACCGAAAACCGCGAACAGCAGAGCTTTGCGCAAACCGTTTTCAGACAACATCTTTCTACCCTGGGAGCTAGCCAAGCGCTTCGCTACCCGGACCAGCTTCCCCGCCAAACGCACGGGCCGGGAGATGCGCCACGAGGTAGACGCCACCAGCGAGGCAAGAAGCGCCTGCTGATGCTCCAACTCGGCCTCCAGTCGCCCGTTGTCCACTTCATACCGATGCAGCCTGAGCATGGCGGCCTCAATCAGGCGATTGGCTTCCGCGACGAAGACTTCCTGTGTAAGCGGCTGATCGCATTTTTGCCAGACCGAAAAATACTCCTGACGGTTGTCGCGCCCGAACGACTCGAAGCGGCACACAGCCTTGATCCCGAGTACCGCCATGGCGTCGTCGAGAAATTTCCGGAATGCTTCCGAATCCCAGGTATAGGCCTGTTCGCGCCGCATCCGCGCAGAGCGCAGCGCCTCGGCGATCTTGTCCGTGGTGGCGAGAAATATCTTGGGGTGGGCGACATGGAGGAACGTTTCGTAATTTTCGTCGGCAACCGTGGTCACGCTCCCCCGATAAGCGCCCAACAATTGTTCGAAAGGTGGGGCGGGGCGCTTTTTATCGAAGGAAAACAGCTTGTCGTGGGCTGCCAGCACCACCATGCCACCGTCCCGCACCACCCGGAAGGCCTCTTCAACGGCACGTAGCGGATTGGCGAGATGGGGCAACACGTCGTTCATCACCACGAAGTCCAGCGCCCCGCTCTTGAAAGCCGCCAATCCGGATTTATCCAGGTCGGTGACGACATCCACCCGCGCCAGCGCGTCGGGCTTGAGTTCGGCGAAAATCCGCAATGCCTCGGCGCGGCTGCGCACGTCGCAGTAAATCACCCGGCACTCCGGCGGCAGGTCGAAGGGGCGGTTGAACGCCCCCACCTCGATGCCGCAACCCTGCATCAGCCAATACGCCGTTTTACGGTGATCCGCGGGCCGCGCCGGGACGACATCGCGCGTTTGCGTGGCGGACGGCATGGCGTCCGACTGTTCCGGCCCGCGGGGCGGAACCGCCAGGGAAAAGTCCTCGCGGTCCAGGGTGAGATTGGGGTTGTAGGCCGGATCGTTGACCAGCAGCCTGCCCCACATCAACTTCATGCGGCTGACCTCGCGGGCGAAGCGCGCCCTTTTTTCCGGGGTGTCCTCGAAGCCGCGCGTCGCCGACTCGTGGTGATACAACTCCGCATAGGGCGTCCACAGGTTGCGATAACCCTTGGCCTGGAGGCGCAAACAGAAATCCACGTCGTTGAACGCCACCGCCAACACTTCGTCGAGTCCGCCGATTTCTTCGTAAACCGATTTGCGCACCACCAAACAAGCCGCCGTAACGGCGGAGAAATCCTGGATCAGCACGGCGCGCCGGCTGTAGCCCATGCTGCCGCGCGGCAGATACTTGTGGGCGTGGCCGGCTACCCCGCCGACCAGGATCACCCCGCCGTGCTGCAAAGTATCGTCGGGATACCACAGGCGCGCGCCGACCGCGCCGATTTCCGGACGCAGCGCGTGGCTGACCATTTCCTCCAGCCAGTCGGGGGTGATGACCTCGATGTCGTTGTTGAGCAGCGCCACCACGCTGCCCGACGCCGCCGCGACCGCCCGGTTGTTGATCGCCGGGTAATTGAACGGGCCGTCGTCGCGCAGCACGCGAGCCGCGCTACGCTCCTCCAACTCGCGGAAATAAGCCAGCGCCGCGGGATCGTCGCTGCCGTTGTCGACGATCAGGATTTCATAAGGCGCGTAGCTGGTCTTGGCGCGGATGCTTTCCACGCACTGGCGCAGAAGTTCGACACCGTTGCGGGTGGGGATGATGATCGACACCAGCGGCTTTTGCTCCGGCAAGGCATAGCGCACCCGGTAGTTGCCGGGTGCTTCCGGCGACTCGCTCACCGCGGCGGCAACACCCAACCGCTGAAAATGCTCTTCCAGCGCACGCTGGCCGGCTGTCACCGCGTAGGGTTTGGCCTCGCCCGCCTCGGCTTGCGCGGTGCTGCCGGGAATCGCGCGCCAGTGGTAGAGCGCGTGGGGAATATGGCGAATCTGACGGGACTCGATGCGTTCCACGCAGCGCAAGGCCAGATCGTAGTCCTGCGAGCCCTCGAACGCCTCCCGAAAACCGCCGACTTCCTGCACCAGGCTATGGCGATACACCGCCAAATGGCAAATGTAATTCTGCGAAAGGAGCAGGTCGGGATTCCAGTCGGGCTTGAAATAAGGGTCGCTGAACTCGCCCTGCTCGTCGACCTTATCCTCGTCGGAATAGATCAGCGCCGCGTCGGGATACTGGTTGATCTCCGCCGCCACCCACAACAGCGCGTCCGGTTCCAGTTCGTCGTCGTGGTCGAGCAGCGCGACGTATTCGCCCTCGGCAAGCGCCAGGGCGCTGTTCGAGGCCGCCGAAATATGGCCGTTGGTCGCGCGGTAAACCACCTTGATACGGGCGTCGCGATTCCGGTATTCCTCCAGGACCGTCCTGACGTGGGGCGACGGCGAACAATCGTCGGCGATACACAGTTCCCAGTGCGCCCAGCTTTGCGCCAGGACCGATTCGATCGCCCGCCTCAGCCATTGTTCGGGCGCATCGTAGACCGGCATGACCACCGAAATCCGCGGGCGCACCGACCAATCCAGGCTGCTTCGGTGCAGGGCGGCAAGGTGCCCGGCCCACGCTGCCTTGTTGGCCTCACGCCAAGCCGCGTAAGAAGCACCGTGACTACTGCGGGTCGCACGCTGCACGCGCCGCAAGATGCCGCCGCCCCCTTCTTCGAGAAGCACGCGCAGCGATTTCTTGAGCAAGCCGCGCACCCCCTGGCTGCGCACCAGATTCCGCACCGCTCGCACAGCGTTCAACATCGCGGACATCCTCTCCGGGCGAACGCTGCCAACGCTACAAGGGCGATTTGAAAAACTTGGATCATTTCAGGAGACGTGGCGGAATCGACAACGAAAAATCCTCGTACTCCAAGGTCAGGTTGGGATTGTAGGCCGGATCGTTTTCCAGCAAGCTCCCCCACCGTCCTTTCATGCGCTTGATTTCCGAATTGAAGCGGACTTTCTTTTCCGGGGTATCCTCGAAACCGCGGGTCGCCGATTCGTGGTGGTACAACTCCGCGTAAGGCGTCCACAGATTCCGGTAACCCGCTTCGCGGATGCGCAGACAGAAATCCACGTCATTGAAGGCTACCGCCAACTGCGCGTCCATGCCGCCGACTTCCAGATACACCGACTTGCGCAACACCAGGCAGGCCGCCGTCACCGCGGAAAAATTCTGGACCAGCACGGCACGCCGGCTATAGCCCATTTCCCCACGCGGCAAGTGTTTGTGGGAATGGCCGGCTACCCCGCCGACCAGGATCACCCCGCCGTGCTGCAAGGTATCGTTGGGATACCACAGACGCGCGCCGACCGCGCCGATTTCCGGGCGTAGCGCATGGCTCACCATTTCCCCCAGCCAATCCGGCGAAATCACCTCGATGTCGTTGTTGAGCAGCCCGACGATGCTGCCCCGCGCTTCCTGAACCGCGCGGTTGTTGAGCGCCGGGAAGTTGAACGGACTGTCGTCGCGCAACACCCGCGCCACCTGGCGTTCCTGCAAGCTTTCCAAATAGGCCAGGGTATCCGGGTCGTCGCTGCCGTTGTCGACGATTAGGATTTCGTAATTCTTGTAGAGGGTCTTGTCGAGAATGCTTTCCACGCATTGGCGGAGCAGCGCCAAGCCGTTGCGCGTCAGGATAATCAGCGACACCAGGGGCGGCTCTGCCGGCAACTGGTAACGCACCCGGAAATTGCCGGTGGCGACCTCGTCCTCGCTGACATCCGCGGCGATCCCACAGCGGGCCAGATGTTCTTCGAGACAACGCAAGGCGGCCGTCACCGCATACGGCTTGGCATCGCTCTGCAGGGTAATGTCGGCGGTACTGCCGGGAATCGCGCGCCAATGGTAGAGCACGCGGGCGATATGGCGAATCTGCGCGGGGGCGATTTTCTCGGTGAAACGTATCGCCAGGTCGTAATCCTGCGCGCCTTCGAAGCCCACCCGGAAACCGCCGATATCGCGCAGCAGCGCCGTTCGATAAACGGCCAGATGGCAGATGTAATTCTGCGAAAGAAACAGGTCGGGATTCCAGTCCGGCTTGAAATAGTGATCGTAACGCTCCCCCTCGACGCTTAATTTATCCTCGTCGGAATAAATCAACTCCGCATCGGGATGACGGTTGATTTCCTCGACCACCCATAGCAGGGCATCCGCCAGCAACTCGTCGTCATGGTCGAGCAGCGCGACGTATTCGCCCGTCGCCAGCGCCAGGGCGCTGTTCGACGCGGCGGAAATATGGCCGTTCTCGGTACGAAACGCCACCTTGATGCGCGCATCGCTGGCGCGGTATTCCTCCAGTACCTGGCGAACATGCGGCTCGCTGGAACAATCGTCGGCGATGCACAGTTCCCAGTTGCCATAGAGTTGCTTCAGGACCGATTCGATCGCGCGGCGCAACCATTTTTCCGGGGCGTTGTACACCGGCATCACCACCGAAATCAGGGGCTTGTGGCGAAACGCGGCGCTCGCCGCGAGCAGCTTATGCAGGAGCGGCGCGTTCATGCGGTCGAAGAGCATCAACCAATAAGCGTAGCTACCGGATACCGCTGTGCCGCCGGCACGCGCGGAAATAGCCGGATTAGTGCGATTGAGAAACAGCGCCAGACGATAAAGCGCCAATTCCGGCGGTACTTCCCGGCCATCCGCCACCACCAGGAAATCGCCGTCGAGCAGGGTGTGCGGGGTAATCGGATCGTCGCATCCCGCCACCTTGCCGAGGAAGAAGTGGACCCGCCCGTCGCCTTTCGCAACGCTGAGAATCTCGGTTTTTTGCGCCTTGCTCGCCCACTCGCCGTCGACGAGCCATAGCTCCCAACGCGGGTACAACTGGTAACGCACCGCGTCGAACACCCGCTGGAATGCCGCGTCATCCAAGCCCAGCAGCGACAGGCGCACGGTGAAGCGCGGCTGATAGGACAGCGAATCGATATGGGCGCGCATTGCGCAACGCACTTCGTCGGTGAGATCGGCGCAGGAGCGGAAACACGCCAGGAAATCGCGGTAATCCGGGCAGTTGACGATCTCCGTCAAGGAAAATCCCGACCCAGCCTCAAGCAAAGAGGGCAACGGTTCCGCCGGTAACGGCGCGGTAGCCGGCAAACTTGGCGGCGGCGCATCGACGCCGCGTAGCAACTGGGTCAGGCCGCGGAGCGGCGCGGTAATTCGCCACGAGCGCGAAGTGCGGAAAACATGGACCTGGGCGGCGAGATCGGCTACCTGGGCGGCAAGCCGGGCATTTTCGGCGGCGCGGGCCGCCACCGTGTGCTGCAGTTGCGCGCCGGTTGCACGTTCCTGCGCCAGCGACTCGGCCAATCCACCATTTCTTTCCAGCAGCGCCTTGACGTTGGCCGCCTGGCGGCGGATATAGCCATCCAGTTCGCGGTACGCCGCATCGAGCTTGGCATCCTTCTCCAGCAGAGTATGGCGCAGTTCCTGGATGGACTGGCCCTGCGCCTGGTTCTGCTGTTCCAGCGCATGAATATGCTGGCTGTCGGCACGCAGCCGCTGGGACTGCTCCTCCAGGCTCGCGCGACAGGTCTGGAGATCGGCGTGATCCTTCTTGCCGGCAGCATATTCCCGCTCTTCCCAGACCCGCAGGTAGCGATCCCAACCGTCCTTGTCGGACAGGCGGGCGCCAACGATCAACTGGTAAACCTCGCCGTCGGGTCTCCCGCGCAGCAGCCCCTGAAGCTCGCCCGGTAGTTTTTCCCAGGACTGCACGAACTCGGAATGCTCCGCTCCCAGCAGCGCCTGGTCCCAGGCGTCGGGCACCAGCCCGGCGGAAAGCACCAGCAGGTCGAGTTCGCGGCGGGTAAAAAAGCGCAAATGCGTGTCGTCGAGCAAACCTTTTTTCCGGTAGCTGAATTTGCCGTCGCACATTTCCGCGAGCAAACCGTGAAACCCCGCGTTGGGCAGGGAAATCACCACCTGTCCGTCCGGCTTCAAAAAGCTTTTCAACTTGCCCAGGGTCGCCCATGGGTCGCGCAAATGTTCCAGCACGTCGGCCGACAGAATCACGTCGAAACGGTCGGCGCCAAACAGGGTATCCAGGTCGAACGCCTCGATGTCGCCGACGATCACCCGTTCGCAATAGGGCTTGCCCTGCTCCGCCGCTTCGCCATTGATCTCCACCCCTACCACGGTACAGCCAAGCTGCTCTTTCATGACCCGCGACATGTGGCCCGACGCCATGCCCAGTTCGAGTACGCGCTTGCCCTTGCCGACCAGGCGCAAAATCTTGGCAGCGACCGTCTGTTCGTTTTCCAGGTCGATTTCGTAAGCGTAGCTATCGGTTTTCGCCATGAGCGTTAATCCTCGTTATTGCTTGGGCAACAAAGAATGGGTGAGCAGCATCAGCAGGCGGTTGCGCAGCTTTTCCCACAGCCCTGCCGGGCGCTTGCGGAACACCCCCACGGTATCGCCCCATGCCGCGCTTTCCGGATCTGGGTCTGGCTCCCAGTCGGTATGGACTTCCAGCAATTCCAGGTTGGCGTATTTCGCCAAAGCGCTGTAACCGTCCGGGTAAAAGCGCCAGCAATCCACCGGGTAGCGGTGTTCCGGGCCGCGCGAGGGGGCGATCAGGAAGATCATACCGCCCGGTTTCAGGACTCGCACCTGCTCCAGCCAGGTCACCCAGAAAAATTCGACGTGTTCGAAGGCCTGCCCCGATACCAGCAGGTCGGCGCTATCGCTGGGCATGGGCAGGCGGTACGGCGAGGTCAGGACGATGTCGACGTTCGGCCCGGCCCCTAGATCGACGCCGCGATACTGCCAGCCCGGCTTGTCGAAGAGCGGCCGGTAACTGCCGTTCACGTCGTAGCTGCCGATATCGAAGACCGTCAGCGGCTGGGCCGGATCGAGGTAGCGCCCGACCAGCTTTTCCATGTTTTGGTAAGAACTCAGATGCATGCGTTGCTCCGTTCAATTTGCCGGCGCGGGCCGCCACAGCGCGCCGTGGGCCGCCCACTGCCACCATTGCCAGGGATAGGCGATCACGTCGCGTTCGAGAATCCGCACCGCCTCGCCCAAGCCGGCAACCGGATCGTCCGGCAGGGGATGAATGTTGATTGCCACCCCATCGCCCTCCTCGACGGTGGCCGCATAAACCATCTTGGCACCAGTGCGGGCGGCAATCCGTACGATCCCCTCGGGCAACGACAGGATGCCGCCGAGGAACGGGAAATCATAGCGGGTGGGACTGCTGGTTTCGGTACCGTCGAGAGCGATCAGGATTACTTCGCCGGCTTCCAGGGCGCGGTAGATCTTACGGCGGTCGTCGCCGGTGGTGATCCAGCTGCCTCGTGAAAACAATTGGGTGTTGTGCAACTTGGTGGCGATATACCAGCGATCCACGGGATCGTAATGGGGGTGGCGTTCGTCCACCACGGTGGTGAACATGCCGAACTCCTGCCCGGCGAACTTGAGGCCCGGTCCGAGCATGAAAAATCTGCTGTAATGGCTGATGATCAGGATCACCCCCTTGCCAGCCGCTTTGGCGGCGGCCAGCTTGTCGATCCCCGCGACGCGGATCAACTCGTGGGTGTTGCGGGGTGTAAAGGCTGGCATCCGGAAACAATCCAGCATGTCCTTGGCCATCATCCGGAAATAATGGTCGAGCAGGGCTTCCAGATGTTGTGGTTCGTTGGCAAGGTGGGGATGGATGGTGAGCAGGCCGTGCATCACCGCTGCACGCGCCGGATGGCGCAGGGCGTCGCGCCGTCCGATACGGGAGGCGATGCGATAGCCGAGCGCTGCGGGGAGCAACGCCAGGGCGGGGAACACCACCCGATGACGCAGCCACTTGGCAAAGTATGCAGGCTTGCCCGACATATCACTCCCAACGGTGCGGCAGCGACACCACGCCCATTTCCAGGCCGTCCTGGGTGACGTTGAGCTGCGCCACCATGTTGGCGTATTCGTAGAAATGCACGGCGTTTTCGCACATCAGGAAGGCATACACCCAGTACGAGCCCTTGAGCAGGGGAATCTGCTCGAAAACCGCGCAGGCTCTGCCGTTCCCGGCGCCATCGCGGTCGATGGTCAGTCCGTCGTTGCGGGTGCCGGCACTGGCAATCGGGTTATTGGCCGGGTCGGTGAACATCACCGCCACGCTGGGCGTGGGCAGGGAGGGGTCGGAAGTAAATTCGACCGTCACCGCCACCGTGGTCTTGCCGCTCACCACGTGGAGTTCGCGGCCTTCCACGCCGTTGGCGGCAACCGTCACCTTGGCGATCCCCGCCGTCCCCGGCGCGGCCGAGCCATTCCCGCCACCTTTTCCGGATTGCACCGCGCTACGTTGCGCCTCGTTGACGAAGGCGTTGTAGGCGACGATTGCCCGGGCCGGCTCGCCGATCACCTTCAACTCGCCCTGGTTGAGCCACAGGGCGCGGTTACAGATCGCCTCGACCTGGTACATCGAGTGCGAGCAGAACAGGATGGTCTTGCCGGCTTCCTTCAACGCCATGATGCGGTCGAAGGATTTGCGCGAGAATTCGCCGTCGCCCACCGACAGCGCTTCGTCGATCACCAGGATGTCGGGATCGACGCTGATCGCCACGGAAAATGCGAGACGCACGTACATCCCGCTGGAGTAGGTCTTGACCGGTTGGTCGATGAAGTCGCGTATCCCGGAAAACTCCACGATGTCGTCGTAGCGCGCGGCGATTTCCGCTTCGGAAAGGCCCAGCACCGCGGCGCTGAGGAACACGTTTTCGCGCCCGGTGAATTCCGGGTTGAAGCCCGCCCCCAGTTCCAGCAAGGCGGCAATACGCCCCTTCACCTCGACCTCGCCGGTAGTCGGCGTGAGGGTACCGCACACCAACTGCAGCAGGGTGGACTTGCCGGAGCCATTGCGCCCGATGATGCCCACCACTTCGCCGGGCATGATTTCGAAATTGACGTCGTGGAGCGCCCAGAATTCGCGGAAATACTGGCGCTTGCCGCGCCACAGGAACTGCTTGAGGCGGTCCTGCGGCTGCGCGTAGATTTGGTAGCACTTGCCCAGGTTGCGGGCGCGGATCACCGGCTCACATGACATCGGCGAACCCCTTGCGGGTTTTTTGGAACCAGAACAGGCCGGCCCAGGCCACCAGCGACGCCAGTGCCAGATACAGCGCCAACCCGCCCCAATCGGGGGGATTGCCCCAGATCACCACCTCGCGCGCCTGCTCGATGATGAAGGTGAGCGGGTTAAGGAACAGGTAGCCGCGCACCGATTCGGGCAAGGCGGACGCCGGGTAAAAAATCGGACTCATGAACATCAGGACGGTCACCACCATGCCGATGAATTGTCCGATATCGCGAATGAATACCCCGATCGAAGCGAGCAACCACGACAAGCCCATGATGAAAACCAGCAGCGGCGCCAGGACCAGCGGCAGCAACAGGATCGTCCAGGGCACGCTACTCACCGCGGCAAGGAAAATCAGCAGCACCACGAGACTGATCGCGGCATGGAAGAGCGACGACCCCAGCGATACCCAGGGCAGGATTTCCAGGGGAAAGATGACTTTCTTGACGTAGTTGGTGTTCGACAGCACCAAGCTGGGGGCGCGCGTCACGCACTCGGAAAACAGGTTGAACACGATCAGGCCGACGAACAGCACCAGGGCGAACTCGAATTTATCGGCACCCGCGCCGCCGCGTTGCCCCCAGCGAGCCTCGAAAACGATACTGAAAACGAAAGTGTAGACCGCCAGCATCAGCACCGGATTGACGAACGACCACAACAGTCCGAGAAACGAGCCACGATAACGTCCGACAATCTCGCGCCGGGCCATTTGCAGGGCCAGCGAGCGGTTACGCCACAAGCTCAGAAAAATGTCGGGAAATGGCGTGGAGGAACTGCGTGGCAGCATGTCGCGGGAGGGAATCCAAAAAGTTGGGAATTATCGCAGAAGCGTTAGCAATATGGAAAAGATTAAAGCAAGAACGGCTTAACTCCGGGCGATCAATTCAACTGCATCACCGTCACCATGGCGTCGCCAACCATCTTGCGGGTGGTGCTGCCCGCCAGCGCGGCGCTCCAGGTGTAAGTCCCCGCCGGAAATGCGGCCAGCGGGATCGCCGGAAAAATGCCGGCGCTGCCGAACAGTGTGCCGCTGACCGCTGTTCCGCCCTGGTACCCCAGCGCGATGGGCAAATAATTGCCTTGCGCAACCGCCACCCAGGTTCCGTCGCCGCGCAGCGAAAAATCGCCGAAAGGCGTCTGCACTCCGACGTACACGTCCACCGCCCCGCCGGTGGGCGGCAGAGTGTAGTTCACCGACACGCTGTCGCCGCCACTGAACTGCGGCTTGCCGATTTGCAGGTGCGGCACCAGGGTATTCCCGGCCGCCCCGCTGTTCAGGCTACCGTAGGAATAGCCGCTCAGTGCAGCGGCGGTGCTGCGCAAGGAGAGTGCGAAGCTTTCGGGTAACAGATTCGCGTTGATCGACAGCAAGTCGGCAACCGTCGCCGAGACGATCGGCGCCGCGAACGAGGTGCCGCTGCCGCCGCCGTAGCTCGCCCCCAGCACGGTGGAATAGATATTCACCCCCGGCGCGGCGACGGTAATTTCCGGTCCGGTGTTGGAAAAAGACGCCACCGCATTGGCAAAGATTCCATCCCTGAAAGTCGCACCGCTTCCGTTTTTCGAGGTGGTGGAATACTGCTTGAAGGCGCTCGACTCTACCGAATAGCTGCCCGAGGTGGTGATCGTAACCGCCGACACCGCGCCGCTCACGACATCCACCGCGCCAACCGTTACCACCGCCCGGATCGTCGCCACCCCGCCATCCAGGGTAATGGTGTCGCCCACCACGTAGCCGCTCCCACCGAAATCCACCTTGATGGACGAAAAGGTGCGGTTGGTCGCCGCCACCCCGATCACCCCCGCCATACTCGCCGGAAACGCCACGGCGCCCCCCTCGTTGCCTGAAGCGGCCACCATTGCCACGCCTTTATCGAGGGCGTTCTGGATGCTGTCCTGCACGGTTTGGGTCTGCTGATCGACGGTCAGACTGAGATTGATGACCTTGGCACCGTGATTCACCGCGTAATCGATGGCGCTCGCCAGTTTGTCCGAGGTGAAAGTTCCCTGCCCGCCCGGATTGATCTTGATCGGCAGGATTTTCGCCTCGGGAGCCAGACCGCTCACGCCCACCCGGTTGTTCTGGGCGGCGGCGATGATGCCGGCCACCTTGGTGCCGTGCCCCAGCACATCCTGGGGAGTGGCATTGCCGTCGCCGAAGTTGTAACCGGTGGCGAGCAGATTGGCGGTCAAGTCGGGATGGGTCAGATCGACGCCGGTATCGATCACCGCGACCACCACCCCCTTGCCCTTGCCCAGTGCCCACAGGGCACGGTCGCCCACCGCGGGCAACCACCACTGGCTGGCATAGCTGGGATCATCGGGAGGCGGCGGAACGGTTTCCTCGAAATGTCCATAATAGTTGGGCTCGGCATACAGCACGTTGGCATCGCGGCGTATCGCCGCGATTCTGCCGCGTAGGTGCTCCCAGCGGTCCAGGTCGCCGGACTGGAAGGTTCCGCCACCGCCCTCGCGCAGCACCTCGATATGCCGACCGTGCCGACGCACCACCTCGCCGTGATCGGCGAAGCGGTTGTCCGATTTGTATTTCACGATAATTTCGTCGGGAACCCGGGTCGGCGCCGCGCCGAGCGCGCCCAGCGACACCGCCCACGCCAACAACACCGCCACACCCGAGTAGACGCCACGCATGATTGCTATTTGGCGAAAGGATTTGCCGCGGGCGTGGTAATCTGTCCGGCGGCCTGGGCGGTGCGGGCTGCCTGGATCGCTTCGAGCAGGGTGCGCCCCTGAATTACCGGCGCCTGGCCGGCAGCGGCGGCGTTCTGATCCGTGGCAGCCGTGGGCGCGGCCGCGGCCGGTGCCGGCGTTGCGGACGCCATTCCTGTGCCGGCTGCGGGCGCCTGACCTTGAGCCGCTACATCCATGGGAGCCGCCCCTGCGGGAGCCGCCGGCGCCGTAGCGCTTGCCAGAGGTTCGATACCTTGCACGATAGTCGGTGTAGGCGCAGCCAAAATCACCGGAGCCTGCGCCATCGGCGTCACCGCGCTGGGCGGCGGACGATCGGTCTTCTTGGGCGTAAAGGTCAACGGATACTGGGTACCGCCCGCATCAAAAATCACCTTCTTCTCGCCGATTTCAGCCAGGGTATACGGCCCAAGCGACTCGCCCACCGCGAGGATCACGAAAGGACGCGGCGCGGCCTTATTCTTGGGCTGGGGCGCGAATTTGAAACCCGGCCCGAGCTTGAGTATGACTTTCTTGAAGGAGCCGAACCCCATCACTCCGAGCAGTTCGGCATCGCCCTGGGTCAGCGGCGCGACGGCGGGCGGCGGCGGCACTTCGATTTTTTCGACCCACGGCTGGCGCTTGGGGTCGAAAACGTTCTTTTCATAGATTTCCGCGTAGCCGGACTTCTCGGCCGGCGGAAGCGGGGTTTCCTGCGGTTTGGCATCCGCCCCCGGCGCTTTTGCACCCGATTCGGCGGGCTTGGCGGCCGGGGGGGTGAGCGGCTTCGCCGCTTCCGGCGCGGGAGCCTGCTTGGGCGGCGGCGAATTCTTGGCCTTCTTTTTACTATCCTCCGTCGCAGCCTGGATTATCGCGGCAAAACTACCCGGTTCCTGAGCAGCACAGAAGGAAGACGCGGCAAGCCACGCCACACCAAGAAACAGCGCGGCGCCATTACGGAAAAATCGGGGAAATACCTTCATTCGGCTCATAAATTTTCGGTTAAGCGGAAGGCGGCATTTTACCGGCATTCCCATTGTACGGTTCCATTCGCGGACATTTTTTTACACTCGGCCGACTCATTGCAGGGTGAAGACCTTGCCGAAACTGGCTTTCTGTACTACTTGGTCGAGATTGTCGCCATACCCCACGTAAATCACCGTACCGACCGGCAGGAAATTAACGTCCATGGCGTCGATAATATTGAAGGTCGCCACCGCCGGCACCGCGGTGCTGAACAGCGGCTGGGCGGTGGACTGCAAGGCATTCCAGGCTCCTGCCGTTTTATAGAACAGCGCCGTACCGACCTGGGCAACCACGTAAACGTTCTTGCTGGAACTTTCCGAGGAAGGAATCACCGTCGTCGCCTGAAGCGTCAGGGATTCCTTGGAACCACTGGTTTGACCGCTGAACACCGCGGATGCCAGAGTACCCGCGGCAGACACCGGCACGCTTTGGGCAAGCAGGTAATCCGCGCCGAGGGACTGATTGGAATAGCGCCCGGCGGTGCCGCGCAGGGCAAGCTGGGCGCTATGGGTTCCCGCCGCGAAGGTGACGGCGGGGGTGCTGGCGGAGTTCAACGCGCCGCCGTCAAACGACCAGACGGTTTCCGCAACCGGACGGCTGGGCGTGAGATTGGTCGCCGAATAATTGAACCTGCCGCCTTCCAATTTGCCGATCACCACCATTTCCGGAGGTTGCGGCTGGTCGGCGCTGGCCACGTTGGTAAATTGAGTTTTCGCCTTGAGGTTGTCCCCCGCCCAGAAATACACCTGCCAGTTGCCCGGCATAGCCGAAGCGCCGACCCCCGACCAGTTGTAGGAGAACGCGTAGTAGCCGCCGGCGTATTGGCCGGTCGTAGAACTCGATTCATAGAGGGTACCGTCCGGCGCGACCAGGTCGATGCGCAGGGTTTGCCCGATCGTCATTCCCTTGAAGAACGCCGAGAAATAGACTTTTCCGGCACTCCCCGAGATGCTGGCGAGAGACGAGGTTGGCGGGCTGCTCACGCTGGGCGCGCTGGTGGTCACGTAAACATTGGCCGTCTCGCCCGCCGCCAGGGTAACGGCCGAAGCGGCATTGTATTTGGCGACCGTTCCCAGCGCGGAAGCCCCGTAGAGTGCCTGGCAAGCGGTGATGTCGTCGCTCTTCAGAACCAGTTGGTCGGTGCTGGAATGATAGGGATTGGCGTACATGATCGAATCCGCCACATTGGAGTGATCCAGCCCCAGGGCATGGCCGAATTCGTGGGTCGCCACGGCTTCCAACGAGGCGAGGCTGGTTACCGTGGCGGAATTGAAGCGGATGTCGGCTTCCCGGATGCGCAAGTCGCTATAGGCCGAATTGGTCGTACCTGACTCGCTGAGCCCGCTTTGCCAGCCAACCACGTTGATCCCGTCGGTCACCCAGGTAGGCGTGGTGGTGGTGCCTTGGTACTGGAACTGGAAATTGCAGCCGTTCGACCATTTCGCTGCGGCTTTCTGCAAAACAGCTACGGCATCGCCGGTGGATATCCCGGACGGCGTCCCCTGGGGGTTGTAATACCATTTCATCACGCCGCCATCCCAGCGCGAGCCGCCCATGCCGAACACCACGTATTCGAATTGTCCGCCCGCGACGCTTACGCCGGAGCCTGCGCCCAGCAGCGCACCCAACATTATCCCGATCCAGGCTTTTTTCATGGTACATAGTCTCCACAGGTAGAACAGACAACTTCGGCTCATCGACCATCGAAACACCGCGTGCCGAAAGTGTAGCATGTTCCCTCTTCACGCCCGCTAGCCCCCTACCCTTCCACGGTATAATCCCCGCACCATGAGCACCGTCACCGTCCAGGAAGCCATCCGCATCGCCATCGCCCATCACCAAGGCGGGCGCCTGGCGGAAGCGGAAAACATTTATCGCCAGGTTCTCCAGCACCAGCCGGATTACCCGGACGCACTCCACCTGCTCGGCGTGATCGCCCTCCAGGTCGGCAAGCCGGAAGTCGCCGCCGACCTGATCGGCAAGGCGGTCGGAGTCGCTCCCGACGCCGCCGATTATTACCCCAACCTCGGCGAAGCCCTGCGCCAACTCGGCAAACTCGACGAGGCGGTGGCCGCCTTCCGCCGCGCCATCGCGCTCAATCCGAATCTGGTCGCGGCCTACAACAATCTCGGCATCGTCCTCAAGGAACTGGAACGTTACGACGAAGCCATCGCCGCCTGCCGCCGCGCCATCGAACTCAACCCCACCCATTTCCAGGCGCTCAACAATCTCGCCGCCGCCTGCAAGCTCAACGGCGACCTGGATGCCGCCATCGGCTATTACCGCCAGGCTCTGGCGCTCAACCCGGACAGCGCGGAGATTTGCAACAACCTCGGCAGCGCCCTGCAGGAGCGGGGAAACGACGAGGAAGCCTTCGTACATTTCCGCCGCGCCATCGAGTTGAACCCCGACCTCAACCCCGCCCACGCGCTGGTACTGGCCCTGCAACAACAGGTTCGCGAAAATCCCCGGCTGGTCAGCCAGGACATGGCCTCCTGGGAAACCTGGGCGACCCGCCACCCGGCATCCCCGCGCATCTCGGTAATCGTGTGCAGCATAGACGAGGCCAAGCTGGAAAAAGTTCACGCCAATTATGCCGAGCGCCTGGAAGGAGAGGATTGGGAATTCATCGCCATCCGCGACGCGCGTTCGCTCAGCGAAGGCTACAACCGGGGTTTGGCGCAGAGCAACGGAGAGCTGCTGATCTTCTCCCACGACGACATCGAGATTCTTTCCCCGGACTTTCGTCATAAGCTCAAGTGTTATCTGAACGCCTGCGACCTGCTCGGCGTGGCCGGCACCCGCCGCCTGATCGGCCCGTCCTGGGTCAAGGCCGGCTGGCCGTGGCTGCACGGACAGGTCACGCATCCCGAGCGGGACAGCGGCGCTTTCAAGATTTGCCTGTACGGCGTGACCACCCCGCTGCAACCGGACATCCAGGCGCTTGACGGGCTGTTCTTGGCGTGCCGCCGCGAGGTGGCGGAACAGGTCGGTTTCGACGAAGCCACCTTCGACGGTTTCCACTTCTACGACCTGGATTTCAGCTTCTCCGCGTTTCAAGCCGGTTTCCGCCTGGGCGTGGCCAACGACATGGCTATCGTCCATTATTCGGAAGGCAATTACGATGCCGCTTGGGAACGCTACGCGGAACGCTTCCTGAGCAAGCACGGCGCGGCGCTGGAGAAACACCCGCCGGCCCAGGATCTGCGCATCCTCGCCCAGGTCGAGACCAAGACGCAGGCACTGTCGTTCTGCAACCTTTATCTCACCAACAATTATGCGGGCAATAACTACCGCGAATGGGTGCGGGTTTTCGACACGCCGAGCGCGCTCGAACTCGCCCGCCAGCGCGCGGAAAGCCAGGCTTGGCCGAATCCGCCGCTGCTCTCGGTGCTGATGCCGGTGTACAACCCGCCGGAAACCTGGCTACGCCGCGCCATCGAATCGGTGCTGGCACAAAGCTGGCCGCACTGGGAACTGTGCATCGCCGACGACGCCTCGCCGGCCCCGCACGTCAAGACCGTCCTCGCCGAATACCAGGCCCGCGACCCGCGCATCAAGGTCGCCTACCGCAGTGCCAACGGCCACATCTCCGCCGCCTCGAACAGCGCGCTGGAGCTCGCGAGCGGCGTATTCACCGCGCTCCTCGACCACGACGACGAACTGCCGCCCACCGCGCTGTACTGGGTGGCCAAGGAAATTGGCGCATTCCCCGAATGCGCCGCGATCTATTCCGATGAAGACAAGATCGACGTCGAAGGCCAACGCAAGGACGCCTACTTCAAGCCGGACTGGAATCCCGACCTGTTTCTCTCGCAAAACACCTTGAGCCACCTCGGCGTGTATCGCACCCAGGTGATGAGGCAAGTCGGCGGGTTTCGGGAAGGGTTCGAGGGTTCGCAGGACTACGACCTCGCCTTGCGGGTGGTCGAAGCCAGCCGTCCCGAGCAAATCCGCCACATCCCGCGAGTGCTCTACCACTGGCGTGTCTTGCCGGGCAGCACCGCGCTGGACATCGGCGAAAAATCCTACGCCAGCGATGCGGCGCGGAGAGCCATCGCCGACCACCTGGCGCGCCGCGACGTTGCCGCGGAAGTCTGCGCCAGCGAAGCCGGACCGGGCATGTACCGGGTACGCTACCGCCTGCCCGAACAGCCGCCGCTGGCCAGCCTGGTGATCCCCACCCGCAACGGCCTGGCGCTACTGCGCCAATGCATCGACAGCCTGCGCGCCAAGACCCGCTACCCGAATTACGAAATCCTGATCGTCGACAACGGCAGCGATGATCCGGCCACCCTGGCCTATCTGGCGGAACTCGAAAGCCACGGCCAGGCGCGCATCCTCCGCGACCCGCGCCCCTTCAACTATTCCGCCCTCAACAACCTGGCGGTCAGGGAAGCGCGCGGCGAGCTCATCGGCCTGCTCAACAACGACCTGGAAGTGGTCTCCCCGGACTGGCTCGACGAAATGGCCAGCCATGCCTTGCGTCCGGAAATCGGCGCGGTCGGCGCGCGCCTCTGGTATCCCGACGACACCTTGCAGCACGGCGGGGTAATTCTGGTGGGCGGCGTGGCCGCCCACGCCCATCGCAAGCAGCGCAAGGGCTGCGCCGGCTATGCGGGACGGGCTGCGCTGATCCAGAACTTTTCCGCCGTTACCGCCGCCTGCCTGGTGGTGCGAAAAGCCGTTTTCGAGGAGGTGGGCGGCTTCGACGAAGAACTCGCCGTGAGCTTCAACGACGTGGATTTGTGCTTGAAAATCCAGGCGCGCGGCTACCGCAACCTGTGGACCCCTTACGCCGAACTGTATCACCACGAATCCGCCACGCGCGGCGTTGACGACTCGCCGGAAAAACGCGCCCGTTTCAACGCCGAAATCGCGTTCATGCAGCAACGCTGGGGTGCGCTGCTGCGCAACGACCCGGCCTACAACCCCAACCTTACCCTGGATCGCGAAGGTTTCGGCCTAGCCTGGCCGCCGCGCACATAACCCCTTGCCGTATCACCCGCCGACATCGGCACGATGGCCGGCGACCGCGCTCGCCAGTTGGGCAGTGGGGCGCACCGGCAATCCGCGTCCGTCGGCGTGTGCCGCCAATACGGCGTCGAAAGCCGCACGCGCCGGCACCAAGTTGCCCAGTGCCGCCCAGGCCAACCCCTCCTGCTGGCGGGCAATCCACACCAGCGACAAGGCTTCCTGAAATTTTTCCGGGGCAACTCGCCCGCCGGCCAGGGCAATCCGAGCCGCCGCGTTGAAATGGCGGGCGGCGCGCAACGCGTCGTGCTCCGCGAGACGCACATAAATGGCCCGGTGAAAATGGTAGGCCGCCATGGCATAGGGCAAGTGGCGATACGCCGTGATATCGCTGATTTCTCCAAGCGCGGCAGCGGTGTCGGGATCGAGTACCGCGGGGCCGTAACGCTCGCGGTAGCTGGCCTCCAGCGCCTGCATGGGAAGCGCCGCGCCGGGCAGGTCGCCGCGATTGAGGCGTTCCTTGAAGAGCCGGTAGGCCGCCCCGTCGTGCAGGCTGTCCCGCACCGTACACGCCCGCCACAACTGTTCCAGATAGGGGAGATAAACCGCGTCGACACTCCTTTCATCGACTTCGAACGGCAAGTGCGCGGCCCAAGCGGATAGCGCCTCCCGCTCGATTTTCACCGTGACGTAAGCGAAGTGCCGGCGCAAGACGGCCTCCAACGCCTGCGGGGAAAACAGGAAGGCGTGAAAGCCGGGAGAGAGCAGCGCGACAATTTCCGCCGGAGCCGCACTCGGCTGGATGAAAGCGGCGTTGGGAGTGGACAGCACCAGCACGCCGTCGGGTTCCAGCGCGGCATCCAGGTCGGCGAGAAACGCCTCGACATCCGCGACGTGCTCAATCACCTCAATCGCCTGGACAATCCCGAAACGCTTGCCCGCCAAAGCCGGGTTATGCCCCAGCAACCGGTCGTAAATCGCGATCCCCAAGCGTTGCGCACCGGCTTGCCCATAGGCCGCCAACTCGATACCCGCAGCGGCGCCGCCCATCCCGCGCCGCCAGGCATCCACCGTAAAACCGTAACCGCAGCCGACGTCGAGGAAATCCCGCCCCGCAGCGCCGCGCACGGCCACCGCCCGGCGCAGCATGGCATGGATGCCGGCGCCTATTTCAAGGTAGTGCTTGAGGTAATCTTCGGGGAGGTTGGTCGCGAAATCGTAGGGCATGCATCCCGGCGGGTCGGCGAACAGGCTGGTGCAGCCAGCGCAACGGATGAAACGCAACCGCGGCTGGCCGGGCCGGGAATGCGCCACGCCAACTTCGGCGCGATGCCCGACGCGGGTGCCGCATAGTGGACATCCGCCGTCGAAGGGGGTATCGGTCAACCAGTCGACGTCAGTCATGATTGAGGCACTCGGAACTGGGCTAGGCTGGCGAAAGGACGCGGGGCACTCGCCCCGGGCACGCCCGACTATTCCTTGGACGGCTTGAAGTTGCAGGCCTGGGTGAGCGCTTCGTCTTCCAGGGTCTGGGGGGAAACCTTTTGCGGGACAAGCGCCTGTTCCTGGGATTGGAACGGATTGCCGCCGGTGAGATTAACGCTATGCACCTTCGTTCCGCTAAGGAAATAGCTACTCTCCAACGGAACCATCTTGCGCTCACCGCACTGGAAAGCGAAGCGCCGTTCCATGCGGTCATATTTCACGTTGAGGAAAGGAAATATCTGAGGTTCGCCGAAAGCGTAGCGCAACGTGGCATTGACCACGTCACCTTCGCGCTGGAATATTTTGGTGTTAAGAAACAATTGATATTTTTGCTGACTTGAGGTGACTTGCGCCCAGTCCGGGTCAGCCGCCTGGGAAATAGAAGATATTGCGCTCAACATCAGCAACGAGATCGATACCCATTTTTTCATTGTTGTTCCTCTACATAATTTAGTAAGTATTGCCCCAGTTGCCGGCACCCACGCTTCGTCACGCGGCCTTGGGGTTCGCCGGGAAATCGGCGAAAACATCTCTCACCCGCGGCGACTTGAATACGAAACGCAAGCCCAGCACATCCAGGCCCAAAAACAGCATCTGAGTAAGGGAAACCTGCCATTCCGGCTTCGTCATGCCCACCCCGATTGCGATCAAGACATGCAGGATGATCGCCGCCAACAGCAGCCAGCGCCCGCTATGCCATATCCGGCGGGGCAGACGCCCTGCTTCGGGAACTCGGAATCCGGCGTCAAGCAGCAGGATGAGGGGTGGAATCCCGCACAACAGGAATGCCCAGTGAGTCTCGTTGGTCAAGTCGTCCATCATGTCCATGGTGTGGGATATCGACAGCCCCAGCCACAGAATCACGTGACGCATCGAAAAAATGATCCAGAACCACATCCACGGCGAGACCCGCAACGTCCCGTTGCTATCGTAATCGGAAAAAGAGTAAACGTTCACAAGGGTAACTTCCAGCGTCAAGGTTTCGATGCGCCTCCGGCGCAGAAAGGCGAATCATAGCAGGAGGGGGCCGCCCCGTCATGGCTTGGCCGCCGGATTGGGATTGAGTTTGGGATCGTGGTGCGCCAATTGGAATAGCGCCTCGGCCACCCGTTCCATGACGTCCGACCAATCGTGCCGGATTTTCTGCCTGAAGATACGCAGGGTTGGGTACCACGGACTATCCTCCCGTTCCAACATCCAGCGCCACTCACTTTCACAACGGTTGAGCAGCCAAACCGGCTTGCCCAGCGCACCCGCCAGATGCGCCACCGCCGTGTCGACGCTGATGACCAGGTCGAAATGCCTTATCAAGGCGGACGTATCGAGAAAAGTCTCGCATTCGTCCATCCAATCCAGCACCGGCCAGCCCGTTTCGGCCAGTTGTCCCGCCGTTTCGCCCTTTTGCAGGCTGACGAAGGTGATACCGGTTATCTTTAGCAGGGGGGCAAAGTCACGCAACGGAATATCACGGTTATCTTTTTTCCCGGCCGCCCAAACCAATCCGACTTTCAAGCCGTCCAGCGCGTCCAGCCGCGCCCCCCACCTCTCGTCCAGCCCTGCCGGCACGGACAGGTAGGGAACCGCATTGGGAAGGGAGGCAAGGGTCGTTTCGAAAAGATATGGCAGGCTCATGATCGGGCACTGGACATCGAAGGTCTCAAGCGCCGGAAACGGCTCGCCACTGAGAACTTCATCGACGCCCGGGATTATTTGCAGCATCGGTACCAGTCCGGGTTCGCAACACACGCTGATACGAGCCGCCCCCTGTTCGGCGAGTTTGGGGAAATAGCGCAACATCATCAACGTATCGCCCATCCCCTGCTCGGTCCACACCAGCAAGCGCTTGCCCTGCAAAGGTGCCCCATCCCAGCGCGGCTTGGCGGAATACCTGGAATGGCGTTCATACGAGGCCGGGTAATGCAGTTTGCCGCCCTCGAAACGACTCTCGTACAACTCGAAGCCCATGAGGTACTCGCCTTGATACAGCAAAGTCAGGGCAAGGTTAAAGCGCGCGCCGGAAAACTCGGGATTAAGTACCAGAGCCTGACGAAAACTGGCGCTCGCCTCCGCAAGATTGCCCAGATCGCGCAAGGCGTTACCCAGATTGTTGCAAGCCACCGCATACTCCGGCTTGACCGACAAAGCCTGCCGGTAGCAGGCAATAGCTTCCTCATGCCGATCCAGCTTTCTCAAAGCAACGCCGAGGTTGTTGTGGGCTTCGGCGTAGCGGGGGTTCAGGCGTAGCGCCTCGCCATAACAGGGAACGGCTAGCGCCGGCTGTTCCATGGCACGATGGATTTCGCCCAGGCTGTTATGCACGAAGGGGTTGGCCGGCATCAATGCGGCAGCCTTGCCGACAAATTCCCAGGCAAGGTCCGGCTTGCCCGCCCGCAGAGCCACCAGCCCCAGCAGATGCAAAGCATCGGCAGTGTTTGGAGCCACCTCAAGGATATGCTTGCAGACCTGCTCCGTTTCAAGCAATTGCCCCTGCTGGAAGTATTGCAAAGCGATCTGGAATGCTTGGGCCAGGGTGACGGTTTGTGACGGATTGTTCATGATGGAGAAATCTCGATAAGCCAACGAAATCCTACCGAAACACGCAGACCGACGCCATAGCGGCGCAGGGGAAGCTCCCGGCTTTTCAAAGAATCATATTTTCAAGAAAGCCCCACCGCTTAAACTTTCCCACCAAGACGTGCGCTTCCGTAGTAAAAAGTGTCCAACCATGCCTTTTCGAGCACCACCCACCAGCCATGAACAGCCCCACAGTCACCCTCGACCAAGCCATTCAGATCGCCGTGCGGCAGCATCAGGCCGGACATGTTACGGAAGCGGAAAGCATTTACCAGCAAGTGCTCCAGGTTGCCCCCAACCATCCCGACGCGTGGCACCTACTCGGTGTGCTCGCCCACCAAGCAGGCCGGCACACCGAAGCCGTCGAGCTCATCGGCAAGGCGATTGGACTTAATCCCGACATGCCCGCCTTCCACAACAACATCGCCCTAGCGCACCTGGAGCTGGGCAATCTCGATGAAGCCATCGCGCACTGGCGAAAAACCATTCGTCTCAAACCGGACCATGCCGGCGCCTATAACAGTCTGGGTAACGCCCTCACCAGATGCGACGCACTGAACGAGGCCATCGAATCCTACCAAAAAGCGCTGGCACTCAAGCCCGATTATGCAGAGGTCCACAACAACCTGGGGATTGTCCTGAAAAAGCAGGGCCGGCTCCACGAAGCCCTGGAATGTTACCGTCAGGCACTCACCTGCAAGCCGGCTTTCGGTGACGCCCTCAACAATCAAGGCGTGGCACTCCAGGCCCTGGGCAGGGTGGATGAGGCCATCGCGTGTTTCCGCACGCTGCTCGCGCAGCGGCCTGAACCTGATCAAGCCCGCTACAACCTGTCCCTGTGTCTGTTGCTGGCTGGCGATTATGCCGCGGGCCTGGAGGATTACGAATCGCGTTTCAGCGGCGGACGACCGGACGAGGCAACGCGGTCCATGCTCACCCGGCTGGCCGGCATCCCCGCCTGGGAAAATCAGGAATTACAGGGAAAAACCCTATTACTTTGGGCAGAACAAGGTCTCGGCGACACCATCATGATGCTGCGCTACCTACCTCTTCTGGTGGAGAAACAGCCCGGCAAAATCCTGGTCGCCTGCGACAGCGCACTGACCGGTCTGGTCGAAACGTTGCCCGAGGTCGATGAAGCGGTAACGCCGGAAAATCTGCTGTCCGTAGCGGACTGCGATTACCATTGCCCGATGATGAGCCTGCCACAGCGCTTCGGCACGCGCTTGGCGACCATCCCCAACCGCATTCCCTATCTCACGATCCCGCCGGCGCTGCGGGATAACTGGTACACCCGGTTATCCGACCTGAACGGTCTCAAGGTGGGGCTGGTCTGGGCGGGAAACCGAGCTTTCGCCGTAGACGCCGCACGCAGCCTGGACTTACAGGCATTCGCCTCTCTCCTGAACATCCCCGGAATCAGCTATATCAGCCTGCAAAAAGGCGAATCTGCCGCACAATTACCCAACAGCAGTACAACCATCCACGACTGGATGACGGATTGCCAGGATTTTCTCGATACCGCCGCCCTGCTGGAAAACCTCGATCTGATTGTCAGCGTCGATACCGCCGTCGCCCATCTAGCGGGCGCCCTGGGCAAACCAGTGTGGCTGCTCAACCGTTTTGAAAGCGAATGGCGCTGGCTACAGGAGCGGGAAGATAGCCCGTGGTACCCGACCCTGCGGATTTTCCGCCAACCCGCACCGGGCGATTGGACCAGTGTGATCATGCGGCTTGGCGAAGAGCTAGCAAGGGTGTCACAGCACGTTTCACCGCCATTCCCGCCCCTAAACGCCGGCCCTGCGGTATGATTCTCGACCGGAAAATTCGGGGATCCAAAATTGAACACTGTCTCATTGCAGGAAGCCCTGCGCCTCGCCGTCCGCCATCATCAAGCCGGCCAATTAGCGCAGGCGGAGGCACTCTACCGCCAGATTTTGCAGGCTCAGCCGGAGCACGCCGACGCCCTGCATCTGCTCGGTGTGCTGGCGCATCAGGTCGGACAACAGGAAGTGGCCGTCGAACTGATCGGCAAGGCCATCGGCATTTTTCCCCGCTCGCCGGAATATCACACCAATCTCGGCGAGGCGCTGCGTGCCCAAGGCCAACTCGACCAAGCGATTGCTTCCTATCGCCGCGCCATCCAGGTCGAGCCGCGTTTCGCCACGGCCTGGAACAACCTGGGCATCGTTCTTCAGCAACAGGGCAAGAACGGCGAGGCGATCTCCGCCTATCGACGCGCGATCACGCTGAAGCCCGATTTTTTCCAAGCACTCAACAATCTTGCCATCGCTCTCAAGGGCAGCTGCCAGACCGCCGAAGCCGTTGCCCTGTACCGCCAGGCCCTGGCCCTACGCGACGACAGCCCCGAGACCCACAACAACCTGGGAGTCGCCTTGCGTGAGCAGGGCGAGGTAGCCGAGGCCGTGGCACATTTCCAGCGTGCCCTGGCACTGCGCCCGGATTTTGCCGACGCCCGCGAAGGACTGGGCAGTTGCCGGCGCGAGCAAGGGATGCTGGAAGAAGCCGTGGCGGCCTACCAGGATGCCCTGCGCATCAACCCTCATCTCGCCAATGCCTGGAACAATCTCGGCGTTACCCTGAAAGCCCTGGGGAGGCCGGCGGAAGCCATCGCCGCCTTGCAGAACGCCCTGGCGGTCGCCCCGCAATTGGCGGACACCTACAACAACCTGGGCATCACCCTCAAGGAACAGGGGCGACTGGAAGAGGCGACCCGCTATTTGCAGGAAGCCATTGCGTTGAAGCCGGGCTATGCCGAAGCCTGCAACAATCTCGGCCTGGTCTACGAAATCCAGGGCTTGGGCGAGGAAGCGGTGGCGGCCTACCGTAAAACGCTGGTCATTGATCCCACGCTATCGCGCACTCACAGCAACGTCCTGTTCGCCCTCAACTACCTGCCCCGGATCGGGGTGCAGGAAATTTTCGACGAGCATCTGCGCTGGGCGGAAACCTATGCCAATCCGTTGATGCCGCCCGCCCGTCCGCTTCTCCATGATGAGGGAAACAATTCTCGTCTACGCATCGGCTATGTTTCGCCGGATTTTCGCCAGCATCCGGTTTCCTCCTTTTTTGAAGGGGTGCTGGAACAGCACGATGCCAGCCATTTTGAAACCTTTTGTTATTCGGACGTAACCGCACCCGACGCCACCACCGCCCGGCTGCGCGCCCTGGCCCACCACTGGCGCGACTGCAGCGGGCTTTCCGATGCGGTGCTAGCCGAGCAAATCCGCCACGACAGCATCGATATTCTGGTCGATCTGGCCGGACACACCGACCGCAACCGCCTCCTGGCCTTCGCCCGTCGCCCCGCGCCGCTGCAGGCAAGCTGGATCGGTTATTTCAATACCACCGGGATGGCGGCCATGGACTATTTCATCAGCGACGTGTACAGCTCGCCTCCCGATCTCCCGCAGTGCTTCATCGAACAACTGGTGCGCCTGCCACACACCCGCTTCTGCTATCGTCCGCCCGACTACGCCCCACCAATGGCGGAGTTGCCGGCACAGCGCAACGGCACGATCACTTTTGGCTGCTTCAACAACCTCGCCAAGCTTAACCATGAAGTCGTCGCGCTCTGGGCGGAAATCCTCGCCGCCGTGCCGGACAGCCGTCTGCTCCTGAAAGCACTGGCGCTCAACGATGCTGGGGTGGGCGAGCGCTACCGCGAGCAGTTCAGCCGCCACGGCATCGCCCCGGAGCGCATCGAACTGGCGGGCTATTCGCCACACGCCGCGATGCTCGCCCAATACGGCGAAGTCGATATCGCCCTCGACCCCTTCCCGTTCACCGGCGGAATGACCACCTGCGAAGCCCTTTGGATGGGCGTGCCGGTGGTGACCTTGAGCGGTGAAACCCTGGTCAGCCGCCAGTCGGCGAGCATGTTGGCGAACCTCGGCAAAACCACCTGGATCGCCGCTTCACCGCAACGCTACCGGGAAATCGCCGTGGCCCTGGCCGCCGACCCAGCCGCGTTGGCTGCCGAACGTCGCGACCTGCGTGCGGCGATGCGCGCCTCGCCGTTGTGCGATAGCGTTGCGATGGCCCGCCATCTTGAAGCCGCCTATAAGGAAATGGTCGCGACAAGGCGACGGGAGTCCTGAACCGCTCCGCCTCAATTTATAATCGCACCTTCACCGGCACAGACTTGAGCAACCGTTTCCATGGAAAAAATTGGCCGCAACGATCCCTGCCACTGTGGCAGTGGCAAGAAATACAAACAATGCTGCATGCAGCACGACGCTGTCCAAAGTGCCGGGCAGCGTACCCAGCAGGCAAACCGGAAAGCCCAGGTCGGCAACAACCTCCAGGTCGCCGTCGAGCATCATCGCGCCGGGCGTCTGGCGCAGGCGGAAGCCCTTTACCGTGCGGTACTCCAGGCCGACCCGAATCACCCCGAGGCGCTCCACCTGCTCGGTGTAATCGCCCACCAAAACCGCAACCACGCCCTGGCGGTCGAGCTCATCGGCAAGGCCACCCGTTTCAGGTCCAACGATCCCAATTATTTCAGCAACCTTGGCCTGGCTTATCTGGCCCTGGGGCGCCTCGACGAAGCGGCGACGAGTTTCCGCAAGGTGCTGGCGCTCAAGCCCGATCACGCCGAAGCCCACTTCAACCTCGGCAACCTACTCAGCAATCAGGGCAAAACCGAACAGGCCTGTATCAGCTACCGCAACACGCTGGCTATCGAAACATCCCACTCCGGCGCCAACAACAACCTGGGGGCCATGCTGTGCGTCCTCGGCAAACGGGATGAGGCCGAGGGCTACTTGCGTAGGGCGCTCGCCGCCGACCCCACTTACGCCGATGCCCACTGCAATCTGGCCCACCTCCACATGGATCGGGGCGACATGGAACACGCCATCGCCGCCTTCCGGCAAGTTCTCACGCTCGCCTCACACAATGCCGATGCCTGCTTCAATCTCGGCATCCTCCTGAAACAGCGCGGCCAGACAGAAGAAGCCACCGCTTGCCTGCGCAAAACCGTGACCCTCTCGCCGGACAACGCCGAAGCTCACTTCCAACTCGGTACCCTGTTGGATGCGCAGGGCCAGCCGGAAGATGCCGCCTCCTCCTATGAAAAAGCCGTCTCCCTCGATCCCCGTCACGCACCGGCCTGGAACAATCTCGGCGTGGCGTGCTTTTACCTGGGGCGACTCGACCAAGCAGTGGCAAGCTATCGCCATGCCGTCGAGTTGAGGGGCGATCTAGCGGAAATGCACGTCAATCTGGCCAATGCCCTACGCGACCAAGGCCAGTGGCAGGAGGCCGCCGCGAGTTATGCCAAGGCCCTGGAAATCAATCCCGATTCAGCGGGGGCGCGCTTCTCGCAAACCATGGGCACGATTCCGCTGCTTAACGACACCCCGGAGCAAGCTGAATCCGCCCGGCAGCGTTTTTCCCTCGCCCTGGAAGAGTTGGACCGGTGGTGCACGGCAGAGCGGGCGGAACTGGCTGCGGCGGCCGTCGGCTCGACGCAACCCTTCTACCTCGCCTACCAGGAACACAACAACCGCGAATTGCTGTCCCGCTACGGCGACATCTGCGCTCGCCTGATGGCTGCCCGGCAAGGTAATGCCGCGCCGCAACATGCGCCGCACAGTCCGCTGCGGGTCGGCATCGTCTCGGCGCACATCCATGAACAATCGGTGTGGAACGCCATAGTCCGGGGCTGGTTCCAGCATCTCGATCGCAGCCGTTTCGAGTTATACGTTTATTACCTGGGCGCCAAGCAGGACACGGAAACCACCTGGGCCGCCGGCCAGGCGAAATGCTTCGAACAGGGCGCTCGCGGTTTAAACCAATGGCGCGAAACCATCCTGCGACACCAACCCGATGTGCTGATCTACCCGGAAATCGGCATGGACGTGATGACCACCCAACTGGCGAGCATGCGCCTCGCCCCGCTCCAGGCGGCAAGTTGGGGACACCCGGAAACCACCGGCCTGCCCACTATCGACTATTTCCTCTCGGCGGAAGGACTCGAACCGCCCAACGCTCAGGAAAACTACCGGGAAAAACTGGTTCTGCTGCCCCACCTCGGCTGTTGCTATCAGCCGTCGCCGGTTGTGGAAGCGACAGGCGAAGACCTGGCAGCGCTGGGCATCGACGCCGACACGCCGCTGCTGCTGGCGCCGGGCGTACCGTTCAAATACCAGCCGCAGTACGACCGGACATTTCTCGATATCGCCCGCGAACTGGGTAAATGTCGCATGGTTTTTTTCTATACCCCACGCCTGGACGGTGTGATTCGCTTGCTGCGGCAACGCCTGGAAAGCTGCTTCGCCGAGGCCGGCCTGGATTTCGGCGACTACGGCTTGTTCCTTCCCTGGCAGACCAAGCCGGTGTTTTACGCCCTGCTCAAACGAGCCGATGTTTTCCTGGATACCATCGGCTTTTCCGGCTTCAATACCGCCATGCAGGCAGTGGAATGCAACCTGCCCATCGTCACCCGCGAAGGACGCTTCATGCGGGGCCGCCTGGCCAGCGGCATTCTGCGGCGCATGGGATTGCCCGAGCTGATTGCCGACAGCCATGAGGAATACGTGAAGCTGGCGGTCCGCCTGGTTCGCGACGGCGCGTACCGGGACGATCTGCGCCGGCGCATCGCTAAGCAACGCTCTGTGTTGTTCGACGACATCGAAGCGGTGCGGGCCTTGGAAAATTTCCTTCTAGACGCAACCAAGAAAGGGAAAACTGAATGACTGCGACCTCACCCGTTTGGGCCACCCTCAACCAATCCGGCGGACCGCACCTTGACTCGCTCAAGCACGACTACGTCCCGGAGGGGCTGTTGGATATGATGCCCGGCACGCCCCGTGTAGTGCTGGACGTCGGGTGTTTTTGCGGTGCGGTGGGGGCAAAGCTGAAGGCCAAATATCCCGAGGTCCGCGTGGTGGGCGTGGAACCGTTGGTGGACGCGGCCAAGCTCGCTGGTCAAAAGCTCGATCAAGTGTTGACCGGCAAACTCGAAGAAATCAACCTGGAAGACGCCGGCATCACTCCCGGCAGCGTCGACACGATCATTCTCGCTGATGTCCTGGAGCACATGTACGACCCCTGGCAGGCCCTGGTTTCCCTGCGCCCGACCCTGGCCAGCGGCGGCGTCATCCTCGCCAGCATTCCCAACGTACGCAATCTCACGGTGATCAACGACCTGGTACAGGGGGATTTTCCCTATGCGCCGGCCGGCATCCTGGACATCACCCACATCCGCTTCTTCACTTGGCAAGGGGTGCAAAGACTGTTCGCAGAAACCGGCTACCGCATCGAACACGCCAATTTCAACATCGACCCACGCTGCCAGTTCCTGCTCGACGGCTTGAAGCAGAGTCAGCCCGCCAACATCGACATCCCCGCCATGCTGATCCGCAACATGAACCACCTGCAATTGCGCGAACTCGCCACCTTGCAGTTCTGGGTAAGGGCGGTCCCGGCGTAGTTTACTTCTTGTCCTGCCCGTATTTGCACGCTAGGTTGAATGCCTCTTCCTCCGGCGTACCGGCGGGAACCGGCTGCGGATCAAAGGCGCTCCTGCCCCCCATGAGAGGATTGGGCGCCGTCATGTTGATGCTATGCACGACCTTCTTGTCCAGGAGAAAATCGGTCTTCGCCATCACCATCTTGCGCGCGGCGCACTCGAAATAGTTGAGCTGTTCCTTGCTGTCGTATTTGAAATTGAGGAACGGGAAAACCGTCGCTTCCCTGTAGGCATAGCGCAACGTCACATTGATCACCGCCCCTTCGCGCTGTAAAGTTTTGGTATTCAGGTACAAATCATATTTGCCCTGGGACTGCGTCGCATTGAGCAACAACCAGCCGTCTTTGGCGAGCGTTTGTTGGGAAAACAGGATCAACGCCGAAGCTGCCAGCAGTTTGAATTTCATTTTTTGATTCTCCTATTAAAAGTTGCCGTCACTCCAAGCGGGATAACGCTTCTACCGGATGACCTTTTGTCACCCAGAACTGGAACATGCCCCAAAACGTATCGGGATTCTCTTCCTCGAAAAGTTCCCAGTTGCCCAGCGAGAGTCCTCTAGGATCCCGAGGAAAGCGCCCTGTGTAACGTTGCATCGTTTGCGGGCTTACCAAGAAACCGCCGAATTCTAACCCAAGCTGATCGAGACAGGCCTGGATTTCCAAGGGTGAGAATTGGTGTTCCTGGACATGGAACAACAAATCACGGCAGGTACTGGTGCTGAAGAAATCCATGCTATCGACAAAGGAGTAGCGGGTAAAACCGGCTGCTTCGGTCATTATTTCACGCCGGCAACGGCGAATTTTATCGAGTGTCGGCGCATAGCCCAATTCCGTGATTCTCTGGCGGGTCAACGTCACTTCACGGCGCGCTCTTCGGCTATACAAGCCTATCCTCATGCGTCCGCCCGGACGCAGCAAAGCCTCCAAGTTACGCCATCCCGCCAGAGGCTCCTTCATATGGTGCAACACGCCAACACACTCGATCACGTCAAACTGGCGATCGAGCAAGTTCAATTTCAGAATATCCGCCTGCTGGTACTCGATGTTCGCGATTCCCAGCGCCGCTGTGGCGCGCTTCGCGTAGGCCAGACTGGCAAGACTCAAATCCACGGCAACGATGTTGGCGTTTTTATAGCGCAGGGCAACTCCAATGGAATGACTTCCCGTCCCACCCCCTGCCACCAGGATATCCAGTTTCTCCAGACGATCATCCGTGGGATGCTCCCCGCCGGAATCGCCCACCCTGGTCCAGCGCGGGTAGGGGTTTTCCTCGTATTGCCGGCGAACGGCCAAGGACACCTCATCCTCGACGCGATTCAGTGCGGTAATCGTTTGTTTGAGGTCTTCCTCCTGCCTCGGTTCCCATAACTGGCGTTTGATTACTGCTTGAACCCGTTCGTCTGACCAATTCCTTGAAGACAGGCGTTCCGCCAAACCAGTTCGATATAACGCCCGGTACGCCGCCAGCAAAACCAGCCACAACTCCGGGAAATCCTTATCCTTCTCGATAGATCCGGTTATCCGTTTTTCCAACTCCGCGAGCAGTTCGGCCTCGCCCTCGGATTCCAGCCACACGTAATCGTTGGAAAAACACTGCAATGCCAGGGCGCAGACGAAACGATTCAACACCTGATCGGTCGCGGTCTCGGCACGGATGATCTTGCCCAACAAAACCTGCCTGAGATCGGTTAGAACGCACTCCAGCCGCCAATCGGACACCACTGCGTCTTCAAGTAACGCCAGCAATAACGGCATTCCCGCAACCTGTCGCAACGTGCCGGCATCGAGCAATGCTTCCAATTTTGGCATTCCCTCGCCCGCCTCGGACGCAGCCATCAGGCGCTGGATAAGCGGGGCGCGACAAACCAGCTTGCCAATGACAGCGGATAACTTGTAGGGGTCGACAGCAGTATTTTTCAATGCCAACAAGACGAAAGATTGATCGACGTAATCCACAACATCATTGGGATAGAAAAACAGGACCCTGGAAAATGCCCCCAGATACAACGGATTCCCAGACTCAAGCCGGATTGCCTCCTGAAAACAGCTGATAGCTGCTACTTTGCCGAGGGACATCAGGGCGTTACCCAAGTTGAAATGCACTTCGGCGACATTCGGATTCAGCTTCAAAGCCTTTCGATAACATGGCACGGCTTCATCCAGACGACCGAGTCTGGCGATCACATTTCCCAGGTTTCCATAAGCCTCGGCAAAATTGGGATTCAGCTTGAGCGCTTTCCGATAGCTGGCTTCCGCTGCGACGAAATCCCCTTTCTCTTTCAGGGCAAGGCCGAGGTTGTAGTGGGCTTCAACCAGCTTCGGCTGAAGCGTGATGGCTTTTCGGTAACACTCGATGGCGGGGTCCAGCATAAGCATCGCGCGATACGCTTCGCCCAGACCGTTCAAATAGTAAGAATTACTCGGATTGACCTGGATCGCCTTGCCGATCAATTCCACGGCCGTTTCATTTCGTCCCGACTTATGGGCTATCACCCCTAGCAAATTCAAGGCATCCGCATGGTCAGGCTCGACCGCGAGAATTTGCTGATAAATCGGTTCGGCCTCACTGAGTCGACCGGCTTGATGATGTTTCAGCGCAATCTGAATGGCTTGGGATGGTATGACGATTTGAGCGCTCCTCGAAATGGTAGGGGTGGCTGCCATGGGAAGCCCGGCAAGCAAAGAAGTGGATCATTTTACCTGAGCCCCGCCCAACTATTCAGCTATCCGCCAGAACACCACATTTGCCAAATCTCGCGGTAGATGGCTTCCATAGAGGCCACGAAATTCATCGCATCCGTCAACGGCGAAGTCAGCAGCTGCGAGCGCAGGCCAAGGCGCAATTGATTCAACGAATCCGGGCTGCCGGCAAGTGCGGCGGCGATTTGCAGGTACTCTTCCTCGCTATTGGCGATCCAGCCTTCCAGACCGGCATGCCGCAACAGGCTAACCCCCACCCGCGCGGCATGGACGCTGCCCGCCAGAGTCACGACCGGCACGCCCATCCACAACGCTTCGCAGGTGGTAGTGGTGCCGTTGTAGGGGAAGGGGTCGAGGGCGATGTCGACTCTGCCGTAGCATTCCAGATGCTCGCGGTACGACGGGGTTTTGCCGAGCAATTCGACGCGCCCGGCGGCAATCCCGTGGCTGGCAAACTGTTCATGCAGGCGTTGCGCCATGCCCGCATCGTCGAGACCGCCATGCTTGAGGAGCAGACGCGAATCCGGTACGGTCTGGAGCAAGCGCGCCCACAGGGCGAGCACTTGCGGGGTGACCTTGGCGAAGTTGTTGAACGAGCCGAAAGTCACCCAGTTCTTTTCCAATCCTGGCGCCACACGGACCTCAGGGCTTTCCGGAGGTGGAACGAAGCACAGGAACCCCTGAGGCAGGCGCACCAGCGTTTCACTGTGGTATTTCTCAGTCATCCCCACGGGGTCGGTAAATTCGTCGCAAATCCGGTAATCCATCGCACTCAGCCCGCTGGTATTCGGATAGCCCAGCCACGCCACTTGGAGCGGCGCAGGCTTGCGCGCAAACACCAGTATCCGGTTGGCGGCGGTATGACCGGCCAGATCGACGAGGATGTCGATGCCGTCGGCGCGAATCAGGCTGGCGGCTTGGTCGTCACTCAAACCCGAGATGTCCCGCCACTGGTCGGACAGCCCCTGCAGACGGGCGGTTGTGGCGTCGCCGAAAGGACGGTTGTAATAGCAGGTCACTTCAAAGGCACCCGAGTCACGACCAGCCAGTACCGGCTCGAAGAATTTGGCAACTGGATGCTCGCGGAAATCCGCCGACACATAACCGATTTTCAGGCGACGCGCGGGATCGCGCGGGTTGGCGTGAGGCTGCCAGGTTACGGCAAATGGCGCTGCAAAGTTCTGCTCGAAATTGCGGTGTTCCTGAAATACGCTCGCGGGGCTTACGTCGGAAATGGCGTTCAGGGTAAACAGCAGGTTGCCATGCGCCTCGGAGAAATTCGGCCTGATGTGCAGGGCTTGGCGGTAGCTAACAACGGCTTCGTCGAGGCGCCCCTGGTCGCGCTGGGCATTGCCGAGATTGTTGCAGGCTTCGGCATAGTTGGGCTTGAGAGCCAGCGCCTGCTGGAAATGGGCAATCGCCTCCACAGGATTCCCCAGCGTTTGCAACACCATTCCGAGATTGTTGTGGGCATCGGCGTAATCGGACTTGAGCGCCAACGCTCGCCGATAAAGCCCGACGGCTTCAGTGAAACGCCCCATATCCTTGAGGGCATTGCCCAAGTTATATGCGGCTTCGGGAAAGCCCGGCTTGATGGCCAGGGCTTTTTCGTAACATTCGATAGCTGCATCAAAGCGCCCCAGGGCATGCCAGGCGGCGCCCAGATTGCCGTGGAAATCCGGGATGTGAGGGTAGCGCTTGACCGCCTTGCCGATCAACTCGACGGCGGCAGCAGGGTCGCCTTTCTGGACGCATAAAATGCCCAGCAGGTGCAGTGCGTTGGGATTGTCGGCATCCACCTGCAGCACTTGGCGAAAAGTGCTTTCCGCCTCATCGAGGCGGCCTGCCTGATAGTGCTGGATCGCCAGGCCGATGGCGTCGGCGAGAGTCAGGGTGGTAGGGGCCGGCATACGGACTGATACGGTTTCGTGGCGATCCGCCCTTATCTCATCAGGCTTGCAGGAAATCGCGGTAGGCCAGGGCGATGCCTTCCCTGAGAGCGACCTTGGGTTGCCAGCCCAGCCCATGCAGGCGCGAGACGTCGAGCAGCTTCTGCGGAGTGCCGTCAGGCTTGGCGGTATCCCAAACCACCGCCCCTTGGTAGCCCACCGCCTCGCGCACGATTTCCACCAACTCGGCGATGGTCTGATCCTGTCCGCAACCAATATTGACCAACGGCGGTTGGTCGGGAGCATCGCAAATCATGGCGTATTGGGCGTCGGACAGGCCGGCCAGGAACAGGGTGGCTTCCGCCATGTCCTCGCTGTACAGGAACTCCCGGCGCGGCCGCCCGGTGCCCCAAGCGGTCACAGTGGGTTGGCCGCTCACTTTGGCTTCGTGAAACTTGCGGATCAAGGCAGGCACGACGTGGGACTTCTCCAGATCGTAGTTGTCGCCCGGCCCGTACAAATTGGTCGGCATCACTGCCAGATAGCGGGTGCCGTACTGGCGGTTATAGGCCCAACACATTTCAATGCCGGCGATTTTTGCCAGTGCGTAGGGACGGTTGGTCGGTTCCAGCGGGCCGGTGAGCAGATATTCTTCGCGAATCGGTTGGGGGCAGTCGCGTGGGTAGATGCAGGAAGACCCGAGGAAGACCAGACGCTGCACTCCGGCCTGCCAGGCTTCGTGAATCACGTTGGTCTGGATGACCAGATTCTGATGAATGAACTCGGCGGGATAGGTGTTGTTGGCGAGTATGCCGCCAACCTTGGCTGCTGCCAAGAATACGCAGTCCGGCTTTTCGTTTTGGAAAAACGCACGCACTGCGCTCTGGTTGGTCAAATCGAGTTCAGCATGGGTACGAGTCAGCAGGTTAGTATGTCCTTGCGCCCGCAAACGACGGATGACCGCCGATCCCACCAGGCCACGATGGCCAGCGACGTAGATTTTTGAATTCAGATCAATCGACATCACCGCATTACTCGTGGCAATTCAGCACGGTATAGCCGTGTTTCTTGACTAGTTCGTCACGCTCGGCCGCCTTGAGGTCTTCACGCACCATCTCAGCCACCAACTCGTCGAAGGTGATTTTGGGCGTCCATCCCAGTTTGGTTTCGGCATTGCTCGGGTCACCTAACAGAGTTTCCACTTCTGTGGGCCGGAAGTAACGAGGGTCGACCGCCACGATACATTTGCCGGAATGGTCATAGCCTTTCTCGTCCACGCCGCTACCCTCCCAGCGTATCGCCATGCCAAGCTCCTTGGCGGCGGCATTGACGAAGTCGCGCACGCTGTATTGTACGCCGGTGGCGATGACGAAGTCCTCGGGCTGCTCCTGCTGCAACATCAGCCACTGCATTTCCACGTAATCCTTGGCATGCCCCCAATCGCGCTTGGCATCGAGGTTGCCGAGATAAAGGCAATCCTGCAATGCCAGCTTGATGCGCGCCAGCGCCCGAGTGATTTTGCGGGTGACAAAAGTTTCCCCGCGTATCGGCGACTCATGATTGAACAAGATGCCGTTGCAGGCATACATGCCGTAGGCCTCGCGGTAATTCACTGTAATCCAGTAAGCGTAAAGCTTGGCGACCGCATAAGGGGAGCGCGGATAAAACGGCGTGGTTTCCTTTTGCGGAGTTTCCTGTACCAAGCCGAAAAGTTCGGAAGTGGATGCCTGATAAAAACGGGTTTTCTTTTCCAGGCCGAGGATGCGGATTGCCTCCAGCACGCGCAGTGCCCCCAATGCATCGGAATTGGCGGTGTATTCGGGCTCCTCGAACGAAACCGCGACATGGCTTTGCGCCGCCAGATTGTAGATTTCGTCGGGCTGGACCTGCTGGATGATGCGGATCAGACTGCTGGAATCGGTCATGTCGCCATGATGCAGAACGAAATGGCGATCCTTTTCGTGTGGGTCCTGATAAAGATGGTCAATCCGGTCAGTATTAAACAGGGAAGTGCGGCGTTTCAGGCCATGGACCTCGTAGCCCTTGTTCAATAGAAACTCGGCCAGATAAGCGCCATCCTGTCCGGTGATACCGGTTATAAGTGCAATTTTATTCATATGTTACGTCCCTGCGATGAATCGACATCGAGTCACGACTTCTCAGATTCATGCTGTTCAATTTTAAAAACCCTGAAATTCAGGATACGGTGATCGCCGGGAACCGGCAGATTATCGCTTTCCACATGGAGGAGGTAAGTTTGGTCACTTTGATCCGCTTGCCCCGCTGGAAGTGTAACTTTTACCGTTTGCCGCCCCTGCAACGTTGCTGAACCGACTTTTTTTCCATTATTGTCCAGCACATCGAGAAGTAGCGATTTCCCCGCCAAGCTGGGCCCAGGTTCCATGTCGAGAGTCACAACACTTGGTTCCGCCCCCACACCGAAAAGCTTGATCTCCGCATCGTTTGCTACCCACCGGAAACTTTCACCGGCAAAGCGCTCGAAATTGTACCAGCCATTTCCCAGAAACAGCATGGCAGGCCGAAAGGAGCCGCGCCTAAATAAATAGGCTGTAGTCTGCTGCGGCGTCACATCAGGGTTTGCCGCCAACGAGGCGAATACTTTTTTATCGAATCGTTCCGGCGATACACCAACGTTGGAAATCCGGTAATTCAATTTTCTAGGTTCAATCGGCGAAATGATTCTGCCGACCAGCTCATTCGAAAGAGTTACGGGACTACGCACTTCGCCCAAAGCACCGAGGTCTACCCAGTGGCAGGCATAGCCGGAAACCCAATAACCCCCAATCTTCTTTCCGCCAGCATCGTTGAGATGCAGGGTGATAGGTCGGTAATCCAGGCTAGGGCCAGGTTCAGCACAAAAATGCAAATATCTACCCTGCTCATCGCGGCGATCAATAGCGATGCTGACGCCCCCAATCCGCAAATCGGACACCCAGCGAAAAGGCGACCGAGAAGGATACTCGGATGTTCCCTCCACCAACTCCGGCTCCCAATAGGCTGCCACATGAATCAGATTATGATCCGGCGCCTTAATCAGGCGAAACAACGAAGCGCGCCAGATTGGCAGAGACATTTCCGGTTCCGTCACGACATCTTCGACCCCTTCCATCCGCAACAGATACAGCGCCCGAGTCATATCCGATTCGACATGTAATCCACGAGAGGAAATTGTTTGCCGCAGCACATCCCCATGGTCTGCCCGGGGAATATCGATGAACGTATGCGCCAAAATCTCCGGCTGGATTTGCAGAACTTCCAAATAGCGCTGGTAATCCTGGTTATAGGGTCGTTTCGCGAGCGCCCAGCCGCCAATACCGTCATTGATGAGGTTGGCGCCGACCCACACCATAACAAGCGCCCCGGCGGCATAACCAAGTATCTTCGACTTGCCCCGCACCAATGCCACGCATCCATAAGCCAACGCAAGAACACCAACAAAACTGTTTATATATAGAAACTTATAAAAATAATACGAGTCTGCGACGATAAAGCGCATCGCCGGAAACAGCAGCAACCATACTCCCAGCCAGATCGTGAAAAATGTCTGTCCATCCCGAGCGATCCGGTAGAATCCAAAGCAAGTCAGGACAATCAGGGCAGCGGCCAGCAACGCCGAAACCGCTACGACGATGTCGCTCTGAAGCAACTGGTGAAGATAGCCACCCGAACCACTGGCCAGGGAAGACGGCCAGATCCCCCAATACTGGAACAGGCCCACGTAATTGAAAATCGTCCCCCAACTTCTGAACTGGGACAAGGCGCGCACCCTGACCGGTTCAAACAACTGCCAAGCAAACACCGCAAATATCGCTGCAGCCAGAAAACCCAACAGAGATACCGCAGCGATTTTCCGCACATCCCATGTTTGGGTAGCATCTTTCCGAAACTGGTTCTTTAGTCGTCCCCAATAACCATAGCGCACCATGACGAGCCGATGAAAAGCATAGACGGTCAAGGGCAACACCAGATAAGGCAGGGGATAAGGATAGGTATTGACTAGGAACAACAGCCACATCGCCATGAGCGATGCCCATGACCAGCGCCATTCTCCGGCGTCCACCCATTTCAGCACCGCAAGCAAGAGAAATGGGGCAAAGCTGTTGTAGATCAGCGACCCTTCGTGACCGTTAAAATAGGACGTCAGATAAAAATTTGAAAGCACTGCGGCACATGCGGCAAATGCCGCCCACTTCCTAGACAACCCCAACACCGCAATGCCAAGCAAATATACACCCTGCGCCATCAGCAACAGATTCAACATGGCCTGAATCAGAAAAGCATCCATGCCATGAACGGAACCCAGCACCACAGACCAAAACGCCATGCTGCTGTATTGGAACCGGTCAACGCTAGCAATATAACTGTTGGTAAACCACCGGGAATCCCTGAGTTCTGGAACAGCTCCTCCTGTGGTAAGCAAAGAGTCCATCTGGGCATCCCGTACAATCAACCCCGCATCGATGGAAGGCTTAACTGCCAGTAGCTGCCCGGAAACATAAGCATCCCGCCCATAAAGAGCGTCCATGATGTCTTCGTTGCCGGAATGCCAGTAATTTCCCCAGCCAGACATCAGGTACGGCCAAGCAGCCACCACCAAGACCGCGACCAGCATTAATGCCAAAACCGTCTTGTTCCGGCTGTCGCTTTCGAACAGAATCATCTCCCGCCATGCCCGTTTTCCGGAAAGATGTGGCCATAAATAAACCGTATTAACTGCCAAGACAAAAGCAAAGGCCGCCAGCACTCCCGATATTGCACCGGAGAAAATAAAATAGGCCGGGAAAAAGACCAGTTGGGCAACGGCGAATCCGGTAACCAACGCAAAGCTGCGACCGGGAATCGACAGCCTGCGTGCAAGCAGACCCACCACCCCAAACCCGAAGAACAGGGTTACCGACAATGCCGCCAACAGGCTAAAAACTATGCGCATATAAAACCGATCAGGCTCAACAAATCTGCCCGCTTTCCCCAACCCAACTTGATTCGCTATGGCATTCAGGCTGCATATCGGGCCTTCCTGAACCAGATCGGCAACACCATGACAAACAACGCCGCAAAAGTGAATATCACCCCATCAAAAAGGGAAAAAAGCGTCGCCGCCTCAGGTGAGATACCGGCCAATCCCAGCAGGAATATGTAACAGGCTTCCCGCGTTCCCAGGCCGCTAACGGAAATAGGCAGCAATGTCACAACCGTTGCAACCGCATAGGCAAACCCGATGTAAAAAAAACCGATATCCATGCCGAACGCCTTGGCCAGGAAATAGACTTGCCCGATATTCACTACCACCAGTATCAATGAATAGGCCGTCATCACCCCGAATATTCGGGAAAACATGGAGGGAAACTCAACGCGAATTTCCGACCAATGATCCGCGACGATTGCGGGAACCCAGCGACGCATAAGCGGCCCCAATTTTTTAGCCATTCGCGGAAAAACAAAGCGATATAGCAGAAAAAACGCGGGGATCACCAATCCCAAGGCAATTGCCGCAGCAACGGCCCAGGAATATGCGGAACGGTAATAAAAAGCGGAAAAATAAAATATTCCGATACCGCCGGTCACCATCAGGAAAAATGCGTCATAGCCCCGCTCGACCAGTACGATGATAAGGCTGCGGGAGAAGGGCACGCCGGCACCTTTCAGGAAACCGATCTTGACAACCTCACCGACCCTGCCCGGTGTCACTGCGGCCAGGAATCCGGCTTCTATCGTAAATCTGTACAACAAACCCAAAGACACATGATGTCCCTGCCGGGCCAATGCCTTGCCGACGCGAAGTATTCTCAGCGCCATCATGAGGCAGAAGAGCAAGACATAAATCATCAAATACCCGGCATGCAACCCCATCACGCTTTGCTGCACCATGCGCCAATCAAGTTGCCATAGAATCCAAGCGAAGAGAGCCACCCCAAGTAAGCGGATGCTCCCAGAAATCCAGCGCCGATGTTGTTTTGCATGCCCACTCATGGAATCCACCTGCGCAACTGTGGCCCCAGGCTACGCTGAAGAAAGCTGGGAAGCCGACGCCATCCGGAACTGACAAGCGCCCCCGCCGAGCCGCGATAGAAACTCGTTGACCCCGCCCCTTGGCGCACACCATCCTTGTAAGAGCAGTAATTGAGGGGATAGGCAACCGCCCCCCATTGCCGCTTGAACTTGTAAGTACCTGAACCGAGAGCACTGCGCCCAAAATCAAAAAAACTCGCCCCTTGCTCACAGGCGGCGCGAAGTGCTTCCCAGTACATCAACATATTGGGATTGCACCCTTGGTAGCCGGGCAGGCTGGAAGCGATAGGGTCCGCCCAAGTGGTGCCGTGCTTAATCAGGAGCATCGCTCCGATAACCTTTTCCTTGAGGCGGACGGTAAGAATTTCGGCATCCGCCCCAAACTCCCTGACAATTGCTTCAATAAATCCGGCACCGTGAACGGGGGTTCCGAGTCGTCCCATATTGGCCGCATAAACATCGTGGAGGGCCCCGCTATCGAGCCGATCCCATTTTACTTCGAGCCCGCTCTTGGTCGCCTTGCGCACCTGATTGCGGACCTTATCGCCGACACTGCGCCAAAGCATCTCGGAATTTTCGGGAAGCGGGAGGATGAGGGTCACCTCGCTCGACTCTCCCGGCTCAAAGCCTCGTTGCCTGACTTCAACCCTTCGCAGGCCTTGTTCAGCCAAATAATCGAGAGATGCTGCCAGAATTTCGGCATGGTGGCCTTCTTGCCCGTGCGCAGGAACGACACCGCCGTAATTGCAATAGGCAACGGACACCGCACGTCCACCTGTACCAGGAAGGCTCGGCATCTTAACCACTGGGAAAAGGCCAATCCATTCACCGTTTGCATGGGCAGCGAGCATTTTTGTGGAAAGTCCATAAGCCGACTCGACAACCGCTTTCCATTCGAAGCGGTGGCAATATGTTCCGGTAGCAGCGTTCGCTACGAACGCGTTCCAGGCAGCACAGGAAACGGCATCAAGCTCGGTGATTTGAAGGCCCATTTTCTCTGGTCAGGCGGACGGAGATGAAGTGGTAGCGCTGAACTGGGTTGCACGTTCAGCGCTCAACCACTCCTGAATGCTGGAAAACCGGAACGTCATGAATAGTTCACGCAATATCTTCTCGGTTCGCGCTAGACCGTAATATCTGGCAAACATGAAGGGAATCGCCCCCAGGGTCATCGAAGAAAATATCCTTGGGCACTCCGGATCCAGGTCGTAGGGATGCAAATATACCATCCTGGGAACGCCTCTGGATTCGCCTTGCCGAAAGGCCTGCTTGGTGACGAATTTCGGGAAAAGCCTCAGCCAAAGCCCCCCTGCCGCAGGTATGCGCAGAGATGCCACATCCAAAGTTGTAGCGGGAATCTCCCAGATTTTTCTCCCAGAAATCAACTCTCTAACAAAAGGGAAATCCGGCACACCAGATTCTTTCAAGCCTGGAAACAAGCTACTGTCATATATCAGTTGTTCAGCCAAAAGCGACTCATAGAAGGATTCCGGTTCTTGCGGGATCGACCACTTTGGCGCTCGAAACCCCAACACCTTTTTCCCTGAGACATCTTCAATAAGACATACGGACCGGTGAAGATCTTCCCGAAACCGTTGAATATCGGGAAAGCGATGAACGACGGTGTGGCTGTATGAATGGGACGCCAATTCATGCCCTGTATCAGCAATTTTTCTGGTTACGAGAGGAAAACTCTCGACGAACGCTCCCGTTACAAAAAATGTTGCTTTTATTCCTCGCTCTTCAAGCAGAGAAAGCAGTCTCTCGACGGTATCATGATCCCTAGCCGGGAACTTTTCCCAACCGCCACCGTACCGATAACGATAGCCCTCATACCAGTGTTCAACGTCGAAAGTAAGGAAGTGAGAAATCATCCGGCTCACTTAAAAAGTGCAAAAGAATCGCGGTAAATGCGGGAGGGGGGGCCAATACAAGACAAAAATACATTTAAGCGAGCATTGTTCGACCCTGAAAAATCAGGAGACATTAAATCTTTCGCCAGCGCCCGGCAATAAACAGCTTTGGTGTAAACGGCAGCATCTCCAAAAGACGCTCCGCCCGTGATAATGGCCCGTACAACAATCTTTTCAACTGAAATGGCACACGTAAAATCAAGGACTGCGCGATAAAGAGATACGCTATATTTCCGCCTGAAAACACCAACTCTTCTTCAAACCCAATGGAAAGCTTCGGGCGTAATAACTCGTTGTAGCTAATCGCTTCCTCGGTCTCATGAAAGCGATTATCAAGCCGATACCACAGCATTCTCAGCCGATTGAGCCATGTATCTTTATTAGGCTCGACAAATACAAGGTAGCCCCCGGGTTTTAAAAGCCTATGAACTTCAGTTAGTGTCTCGTCAAGCAGCGGAAGCACATGATGCAATCCGCCAAAAATATAAACCACATCAAAAAGCGCTTCAGGAAACTCCGTTTTGTGAATGCTGCTTACGACACATTCACACCCCCACTTACCCTTGTAAAGTTCGACATTGGCTGTAGAAATATCCAATCCAGTAACAGTCGCACCTTGTTGCAGGAGAAACCCCGTCTCGATCCCCGACGCACACATTGCATCCAGCACACTCTTTCCGTCCAAATTGAAAGGGAGCAACTTACGCCGAATAAACTCATCACGATATCTTTGGCTTAAGGCATCGCCATGATGTGCCTCATATTCAGAGGCTTCTTCGTCGTATCGCTTACGCTGGAATATTAGCGATTCGCTTTGTTTAGTTTCCATATCCCAGCCTGTCAGCAATCATAATCAGCATATTCATGTAGGCTATTCCTAGGAAATATGCTCGCCACGCCTAATAGCGGTTACCTGATCCACCAAAATACCAAACAGGAAAAAAAGAATTGACGCAAGAATGACCATGATGCCTTTCAGACTTGCGGCACCATTCTGCCAATAACCAACGCTTACCAACCCGACGCCCAATGCCATGGAAAGCATGCTAACCGGCATAAACACTCTGAGCGGCGCAAATAGGGTCACGATCCGAATAATCAGCATGATCGTCTTGAAGCCATCAGCAACCGTCACGGTACTTTTTCCCACGCGCGGTGCAACTTGAATCGGCACGTAATGAACCGTGTATCCACCACGAAACGCGGCAATGGTGCTGGTTGTCGAGAAGGAAAAACCGTCCGGCATGATGGGGAGAAAACGCAAGGCCATTTCACGGTCCAGTGCGCGAAAACCAGAATTCAGATCAGGAATATTCCGGCCGGTAAGATTATTGGCCAACAAACCCAGGAACAACTTGCCCGGTTTGCGCCACATTGGTGAACCCTGGCTACGCCTACGGGCACCTACCACCATATCGAAAACTTGTCGATCCGCCAGCAAGCGCCGGATATCCTCAGGATCGTGCTGCCCGTCGGCATCCATAAATATTACGGTCCGCCCAGTGGCGGCACGTATCCCAGTTTTCAACGAGGCGCCATAGCCGCGGTTGTAAGGATGAACCAGCACCTGCGCACCGGCTTGCCGTGCCGCCTCGCCGGTATTGTCGGTGGAGCCGTCGTCTATTACCAACACTTCACAGGAACATCCCAGCGTTTGGACGACACGTAGCACATTGGCGACAACCTCCCCCACCACTTCGCCTTCCTGATATGCCGGAATAATAATGCTGACGGACTCGTTAATTACTTTCATCTAACCATCCTCAAGCCGCTTCGGCCTTTTCTTTTTCCCGCCCGATATACCAGGAAGCCGCCTCTACCAACCCTTGTGGTAAGGTGTAAGCTGGCTGGTAGCCCAACAACGACTGAGCTTTACCAATATCCGCCAACGAATGGCGCACGTCACCAGCGCGAAAATCCCGGTAGATCGGCTCCGCCTGTGGGGCATCGGGGTAAGCAGCCGCCACGTGCTCACCAATTAGCCTGAACAGTTCATTCAATGTTGCTCGTTGCCCGACTGCAACGTTATAGACTTGGTCAGCAGCCGCATCGTCAGCGCAGGCCGCCAGCAAGTTAGCCTGCACGGCATTTTCGATATAGCAAAAATCCCGGCTAGTCTCGCCATCGCCATTGATGTACACCGGCTCATTGCGCAACAAGCTGGAAAACCACTTGGGGACAACAGCCGCATAGGCTCCTTTGGGATCCTGCCGTCGCCCGAAAATATTGAAATAGCGCAGTCCGATGGTCTTGAAACCATAGCATCGGGCAAAAACGTTGGCATAGAGCTCGTTAACGTATTTGGTTACCGCGTAAGGAGAAAGCGGGTTACCGATCTGCCCTTCCACTTTGGGTAACGCCGGATGATCGCCATAAGTGGAGCTAGATGCCGCGTAGACAAAACGCTGAACTCCCGCATCGCGCGCCGCCACCAACATATTGAGAAACCCGGTGATGTTGGTTTCGTTGGTTGCCAAAGGGTCTTCAAGTGAGCGCGGCACAGAACCAAGAGCCGCCTGGTGCAGAACATAATCCGTTCCATCGCATGCACCACGGCAAGCGTCGAGATTGCGAATATCGCCCTCAACGAAGCGGAAATGCCGCCATTGCGAATCTGTAACCACACCTTGAACATCTTGAAGATTGCGCCGATGGCCGGTGGCAAAATTATCCAGCCCAACCACTCTCTGATTTAGCTTGAGTAACGTTTCCAGCAGATTCGAGCCGATGAATCCGGCGACCCCGGTCACCACCCATGTGGCGGGAGTTTGGGCAAGACGAGTTCTTAGTTGCTCGTAGGACTGCGTCATGCGCCTTACAACCTCCACAACTGTATGCCGGCAGCGCGAATTGCCTGCGGCTCAAACATGCCCTTCACATCAATCAGCACCGGGTTGGCTTTCATCAGGCTCAACAAATCCGATTGCGCCATCTCGCGGTAAGCATGATGAGAAACTGCGGCAATTACCGCGTCGGCTGGAGCCAAAGCATCCATCGTCTTGAGTTCGACGCCGTATTCGTGGCGCGCTTCTTCGACATCCGCCAGAGGGTCGTGAACCTGCACCTTCACGCCGTAGTCCTGAAGCTCGCGGATAATGTCGATCACCCGCGAATTACGCAAATCCGGGCAATCTTCCTTGAAGGTCAAGCCCAACACGGTAACGGTGGAACCCAGCACATTATGCCCGGCCCGGATCATTTCCTTCACCGCCCGTTGTGCGATGAAGCGCCCCATCCCGTCATTGATCCGCCGTCCGGCAAGAATCACCTGGGGAATATAGCCGAGCTTTTCCGCTTTATGGGTCAGGTAATAGGGGTCCACCCCGATGCAATGACCGCCGACCAACCCTGGTTTGAAGTTGAGAAAATTCCACTTGGTGCCGGCGGCTTCCAACACCTCGTTGGTGTCGATGTCCATCACGTCGAAAATCAGGGCCAGTTCGTTCATCAGGGCGATATTCAGGTCGCGCTGGGTATTTTCGATCACTTTAGCGGCTTCTGCGGCCTTGATGGAACCAGCACGATGCACGCCGGCAACCACAACCGACTCATAGACCTGCGCAACGATTTCCAGCGTTTCCGCATCTTGACCGGAAACCACTTTCTTGATCTTGGTAAAGGTGTGCTCTTTGTCGCCGGGATTGATGCGTTCAGGGCTATAACCCACCTTGAAATCCTCTCCGCACTTCAAACCCGAAAGCCGCTCCAGCACCGGCACGCAGTCTTCCTCGGTGGCTCCGGGATAAACGGTGGACTCGTAGACGACGATATCCCCCCGCTTCAGAGCCTTACCCACCGTTTCTGAAGCACGGATAACCGGGGTCAAATCCGGTTGGTGTGCGTCATCCACTGGGGTGGGCACCGCGACGATATGAAAGTTTGCGGCACGCAAATCTTCAATACTGGCGGTATAAAGTATATCTGCCGCCTTGAGATCGACGGCTTCCACTTCTCCGGTCCGGTCGTGACCGGACTTAAGTTCTTCAATACGCTGCTGGTTGATATCGAACCCAACCGTCCTGGCACTTTTTCCAAAAGCAACGGCAACCGGCAAGCCGACATACCCCAGACCAATTACGGAAATCACTCTATTCGCGGCCATAACGACTCTTAATAATTTGAAAATTCAGCATATTTCCCGCATTGCACAACCGGCACACGGGACCTAAAAAAGGGTGGAAGTTTCGCACAAACCCTGTTGCGAGGCAAACGCATTTCTTTGAAGATCGCTCCCTGACCCCACTGAAGGCTGAGAAATATCTTCAACCTTGAGGTTCATGTGCGCCAGGGCACCGGAATACGCTGGTCAACGCTAAAGATCGGTTTCGAAACATGCTTGTTTTGTTTTCCAGATTCAGTCTTTTTGAATCCCCCGCGCCCCAGCAAATCACTCGTCAGTCCGTCCTCACGACGGAAAAAAACGCTGAAGCTTGTCATAAAACACATGGCGCAACATATATGGCGCCACCGCCCGCCGGATCTCGACATCACTGACCGGGCGGCCATGGCAGCGTTCGCGTAGCCGGGTCATCTCCTTGAAACCGACGTCACCAATTTCAACGGAAGTTTTCTGCTGCGAATGAACCCGAAACGCCGCAATAAAACGAGGCAGCCGCACAAATTTCGCGCCGGCATCGCGCAAACGCAATAACAAGTCCCAATCCATCGCGAAATGGAAGCTTTCATCCAGCGACCCACCGATTTCTTCCCACACCCGCCGCCGCCAGAATAACGTTTCCTGCGGAATAAAATCAGCCCAGGAAAGCACTTGGTCGTCATGGGGCGGCAATACCCAGCGCCCGATTTCCCAATCATTCTCGTCAATCAGGATACGATGGCCGTACACCACATCGACATCAGAATTTCTGGAGAAAAAGTCCGCCACATAATGCAACACACCGGGCAGGAGGATATCGTCGGAATTTAGGTAAGCCATGATTTCGCCGTGGGCATGCGCAAAACCAAGGTTAATGGCATGGGTCTGCCCATTGTCTTTACCAGACTGCCAATGCGTCAGGAATCCGCCGAAACGCTCCAGCACATCGACGGAAGCGTCCGATGAACCACCATCCTGCACGATGTATTCGAGGTTTTCATAGCCTTGGTCTTTCACGCTTTGTATCGTGCGCTCCAGAAAAACCGCCTGATTATAGGAGGGAGTAACGATGGAAATGCTCGGAAGCGGTTCTGCCGCCCTTGCAGACTGATAGTGGGTCGGCAATACCAGTTCACGCGGCGGGTATTGGCGCAGAACCCCCATACGTGGGTAAAAGAGAGGCCCAAGCCAGGCCTTGGTCGAGGCCATCACACCTAGAAACAAGGAACGGACTTTCACCAACACCTTGCCAATCAAATTGGTTCTTTCAAGAAAACGGACACGCTCGTCCAGCTGGAAGATCACCTTTTCTCTTTCTTCACATATCCCTTGAAGGAACCGAGTATCCTTGTCATAAGCAGACTTCAACGAATTGATTTCTGCATCCTTGGTATCGCAATCAGCTTTAAGTGAGCTAATTTCTTTATCCTTGGTATTGCAATCGGCTTTGAGCGTACGAATTTCCCCCTCTTTGAAGATTCGCCCGGTCTCCGCATCGGCGAACTGCTGCAACAACAACCCGATTATGTCGATGCCAGCTTGGAGAGGCGCAATTCCCGTGGCGCTGGAATTCGTGATTAACGCCTCGTTCAGCTTATGTAGCATTAATCTCACATCAATGGACAAATTTTGCGAACCGGTCTTATATAGCAGCTGCTTGAGCGTCAGGTTAAAAATCAGCAGCAGCGTTGGAAAATGGTCGCCTCCAGATTCGCCGGACAACAACTCCGCGCTCCTCAGCACCAGATTTTCCCCGGCACGAAAGTATCGCTCCAAATCTGTGTTGGCAACCCCCCACGCGCCTTCGTGTATGCGGTAATACATTAACGGATCGGAAATATGAACAACTTTTTCCAACAAGCCCGCCCGAATTAACAGCATGTATTCCACGTAGATTCCCATGCCATCCGCACTAACATCTTCGATGCCGCCTATTCCCTTCAGAAAATCGATATCGAACATACCCATGATACCGATGGCCTTGATCTCCCCTAGCAGATATTTTCGGAGGAATTCGGCACCGGAATAAAGTGACGTTTCACCCGAGAAGGTTTTCTTCAAATTGGGACGAGCCAATCCGTAGTGCAAATCATATGCGGTAAAAACACAAGGCGGAAAATCATGCTTAGTTACAGCATCATTTACCGCCTCAAAAAAGTCAGGCGCATAAAAATCATCATCCGCGATACAAGTCACGTACCGGCCTCGCACAAACGTGAGCAAATAATTCAAATTGGCCAGTTGCCCTAAATTTGTGGGGTGATTGATTATCCGGACTCGCGCATCATTTACCCCAAGAATCTCCTGTGTCAGCGCACCATCTGGATTATTGTTACCAATAATCACTTCGAAGCTTCCAAATGTTTGGCTTAAAATGCTGTCGAGCGTTTGCCTAAGCAACTCATTTCTATCGAAGGTCGGCAGGCAAATGGAGAAAAGTGGGGCATCTGCTTGTATTTCTGGTAAATCGCTCATTTAATCTCAACAAAATAACAACGGGTTAGTGTCAAATCAATATAGTTTTTAAGGCCGCGCAAACACGCCCCACCGTCTCTTCGTCCATATTCATTCCGCTTGGCAAATTAACACCATAAGGACTGATCGCATAACTCACCGTATTACGCTGTTTGGCGCGAATGGATTCCAGCAAGCCATCATATGCGGGCAACGAACTCAATGGATGAAAAAAGGGGCGGGAATCGATGCCATCCTGGGACAGGCGCTCCATCACGTCCTCCTTGGTTAAACCGAGGCACGGATCAAGAATAAGCGAAACCATCCAATAAGTATTTCTTGTATCCGGCGCTTCGTAATTCAACGTAACACCCTCGATACCGTCCAACCCTCTGGCATACCACTGGAAAATTTGCCGCTTACGTTCAATCAATTCTTCAATCCGCTCCAGTTGCGCCAAGCCGAGTGCAGCCTGCATGCTACTCATCTTGTATTTGTACGCCACCTCAGTATTGAAAAACATTCTGTCGCCCGGGGGGCGCCCATGGTCACGCAGAACAAGTGCTCGACGATATATATCCTCACGCGCTGTCACTAGCATGCCCCCCTCGCCGGTAGTTAGTGTCTTGGAACCGTGGAAGCTGAAAACCCCGGCATCCCCAAACCCCCCGGCCTTTTTGCTTTGATATTCAGAACCAATCGCCTCCGCCGCATCTTCAATAACGGCAATCCCATGCTTTTCGGCAATTGCGCAAATTTTGTCCATTTCAGGCATATTGCCGTACAAGTCGACTGGGATAATCGCTTTAGTTTTTTCAGTTATGCAAGAGGCGAACGATTCCGCGGATACACACCATGTCCGAGGATCAATGTCCGCGAAAACAGTAGTCGCCCCCAAATAAGTAATGGGAGCCACCGAGGCGATCCAGGTGATGTCCGGTACAACAACCTCGTCACCAGGGCAAATGTTCAATGCCGCCAAGGCCAAATGGATAGCGGAGGTACAAGATGGGAGGGCGATTGCGTAGCGCACACCTAAATACGAGGCAAATGCCTGCTCGAACCGCTCATGGTATACGTTGGCGTTGCCGTACCAGGCATGAGTTACGGCATCGGTTACATATTCGATTTCCTTGCTGGTAATCCACGGACCAGAAACAGGAATTCGTTTCACGGCAGCCCACCGACACACTTCAAATAACCGTCGGGTGCGACAGTAATCAATAATTTTGTTTCCATTTCCCTGTCGATCTGAAAACGATCATTCTTTTTCAAGAACTCCCACACCGCCGTCTTGGGGTTGTTACCCTTTCCCCATGGGCGATCAGGATAAGCATCCTCCGGCATATCCTCGATAACCGTATCGAAAACCACGAGATAACTGTCCTTGGTTACCATGGGTGAATAGAGTTCAAGCTCCTTGAGGACATGTTGATGAGTATGATTGGAATCCAAGATCACCAGCACTCGTTCCTTGCCTTGCGCGTAAGCGCGGATCTGCTTCACCACTTCGCCGTCAATAGATGACCCCTCAATCATCCTGATCCGTTTGCTCAAAGGATGCTTCTCGATTTCGACGCGATTATGTGCGCGTATATCAATATCGATCCCGAGCACGATTCCTTCGCCTCCGATCAACTCCAACATGGACGCATTGAATATTAGCGAGCCACCGCGCGCAATACCTGTTTCAATAACCAAGTCCGGTTTCACCCGCCATATAATTTCCTGTAGGGCGATTATATCTTGGGGAAACTGTATGATCGGGCGGCCAAGCCATGTGAAATGATAGGAATACTCGTGCTTGGTGCTTGCGACGAACCACTGCTGCGTCAAATCCGCTAAAGACCTATCCGAAGCCATCTCGCCGATCTTCAGTTGGTTTCTGCCATTAAAACCGTCAACATCTTCTTGCATATTGTGCCCTCATTGTTACTACGTCATTCTAATTCAGCAACAGCCCATCCAAGGCAATTGATCCAGGCCGTTACCCAACCAGATTAATACAGACCTGAGCAGCCTTCAGCAAGGAGAGCACTTCATCCCGATAATTTGAATTCATTAAAATTACGTCGGTAACCCCCCTGACCGGCAACTCGCGGTAGCTGACAATAGGGTGTCCGGTTCCGGGCAGAAAATATCCCTGTTTCCTGGGATTGATGTCGACCACGCAATCGATAAGATCGCCGACTGGATCCACTTCGTTCGCAAATGTTGCCCCCTTTGCCCCCCCACCCCATAGAGCAACCTTGCCTTTCGCCGCCAAAAGACGGATTTCTTCCACCTTGGCTTCCAGTGTTCTTTTAGTCGAAATTGAAAATGCTCGCGTCAATTCCAACATCGCTTCAGGATTGTAATCAACCACCATCTCTGTCCTGCTGGGTGAGGCTTCCACCCACAGGTATTGGCCGCCAAATACGTGTTGAACTTTATCAACGTTGAATCCGGAAATTTGCATTGCGGTTGCCAATGAATCGGCACTAAACAGCGTGCAATATTCGTAAAAGAAATTCCAGCTAGCCCCGTTGCGCAAAATCCACTCAACGCAAGGCATTTCGATAAACACTTGGCCATTTTCGGAAGCATCTACTGCTTTCCGCACTGTCTGTAGTAATACAAGAGGGTCCTGTACGTGCTCAAGCACATGGCGAATGACCACAAAATCGGCAGAAATCCCGGCGCAATCCGGCCCATAGAAGCACCGATCAAATATCAGCTTGCCATCAAATTCGTTGAGGGGACCACCATAGCCAGGGTCAAAACCACGGCCCTGGTTTTTGGTTCCGCCGGCAACCAATTGCCTCAGAAACGCCCCATCACCGCAACCAACCTCTACAATTCTGCTCTCATTCACCCCCTTTTCAGACAGCAAATATGTTACGAGTTTGTCGAGATGCTCGGAGAAATGTGGTGAACAGGCCTGAGTGCTGTCGTAGTTGCTACCGTATTCCAACAATGCCGGGTTAAACGTTTGATTGAAAACGAAACCGCATTTATTGCATACCGCCATGGCAATATCGTCACGTGTGATGTTCCTAGCGTCCTCATGGCTCACCATGAGCAGATTTTGGTGAACCGGGGCATGCCGCCGGTTCAAAAAAACCTCCGTGTCAGGATTTCCACAAACAGGGCAAATTACTGCATCAGATTTTATAATTACCCCCTGTTCAACCCGCAACTTCAGAAAACAGTGGGTAAGCGGCATCTCTACTCGAAATCATCTCAGGTTGGAAAGGCCATTGGATAGAAAATGCGGGGTCATCCCACCTTACCCCCCCAGCACTATCCGGGTGATACGCCGATGCCATCTGATAATAAACTTCGGTATCGTCGGCAAGCGTGAGAAAGCCATGCGCAAAACCTTTCGGAATGTAAATTGCCTTGCGGTTACCCGCGCTTAGCTCAACACCAACCCAGCACTTGAACGTGGTGGATTCCGGCCTCAAATCGACAACCACATCGTAGATTGCCCCCACAACGCAACGCACGACCTTTGCTTCCTCGTGTGGTTTTTTCTGATAGTGCATACCCCGCAGAGTGCCTTTACGCTTGTTGAAAGAAACGCTGCTTTGCACAAAGTTGAAATCGCATCCATGTGCCGCAAATTCCTCACCGCAAAAAGTACGGGCGAAGAAACCGCGTTCGTCAGGAATCGGCTCAAGCTCAACAACAAACGCTCCTTGAAGTGACAGAGGAGAGAATTTCACTCCAACACCTCGACACTAGGGATAGGCACTACGAATTTCCCCCCCCACTCACGAACATATCCCATTTGCCCGACGATCTCGTCTTTCAGATTCCACGGCAAAATGAGGACATAGTCAGGCTTCGTCTCGCTTAGTCTCTCCGGCGCATAAATCGGGATACGAGTTCCTGGCAGGTAGCAGCCCTGCTTATGCGGGCTACGATCCACCGTGTAGTCAAGAAAATCCTGTCGAATGCCACAATAGTTGAGCAATGTATTGCCCTTGGCAGGCGCACCATAACCGGCAATATGCTTGCCCTCACGTTTAACAGCAATAAAAAACTCGAGTAATGCACGCTTAGTTTCGCATACCTGCTCAGCAAAGGCGGCATAGGTAGCAAGGGAAGTCAGCCCCGCCGTCGCTTCGCTCTCTTTCAACTTCGCGACGCGTGGTTCTACCGCTTTTGTACTATCCTCGACATGGCGCGCATAGATACGTAGAGAACCGCCATGAGTTGGCAACTCTTCAACATCAAACAAGATCAACCCATGCTTGGAGAATACTTTCTCCACCGTAGTAAACGAGAAATACGAGAAGTGTTCGTGGTAGATGGTGTCGAACTGGTTTTCCTGCATCAACCGCAATAGATGTGGAAATTCCATAGTGATCGCGCCATCTGCCTTTAGCACAATCTTCATCCCGGCCACAAAATCGTTGAGATCAGGCACATGGGCCAGCACATTGTTGCCCAGCAAAAGATCTGCCTGAAGACCTTCTTGTTCCAGTTCCCGAGCTGTGGCGACCCCAAAAAATTGCATCCGGGAGGGAATACCTTTTTTTCGTGCTACTTCGACGACATTGGCTGCCGGCTCTATCCCGAGCACAGGAATATTAGCGTCCTTGAAATATTGCAGCAAATAACCATCATTACTCGCGATTTCAATTACCAAGCTTTTCCCGTTAAGCCCGAAACGTTCCGTCACCGTTTCCGTATAGGATTTGGCATGAGCGAGCCAGCTATCGGAATAAGAAGAAAAGTAGGCATAGTCGCCAAATATGCTCTGGGGACTTTCGAATTCGGGCAACTGGATGAGAAAGCACTCGCTGCAAACGTACGCATGCAATGGATAGAAGGGCTCCATCTTCTGCAAAGTATCAGTAGCAACATAAGCATTGGCATATGGCGACATACCCAAATCTGCAAACGTAATCTGCAATGGGCTGGCACAGAAGCGGCACAGGTTGTGATTGTCAGCAGTCATTACCGCTCTCAAATAGGTTATTTTTTTCTTCCGGCATAATAAAAGCCATTGGGATTCATATAGCCCTTGGCAACACTATATTGGTCAAACGTTGCAAAAACATCGGACAATTGATGCGCCACTTGATCCCCCCCTCTTATTCCGCCAAGGAAGCGATAAATGAAAGAAAATCCCGGTTTAAATTCAATCTGGTTATACGCTTTGTTCAAAGCCGCGATGATTTCATCCCCAGAAGAATCATTATCATGGGGGGACTGTCCGCCATTCTCGTTTTTATCGCATTCCATGAGGAATTCGTGATAGATCGTTTCGGTAAAACTATCAAAGTTTTCTTGTGTAATATTCGACACTTCTGGATATCGTTCATACCAATGACCGGTTATTGATAAAACCAGCCTTAACAAGGCAACAACCGCAGCATCCTGCTTTCTCCATTTTTCATGCCAAGGCTCATAGCATAAAATTATTCCATCTTTTTTCAAATGGGTTAGGGATTTGGCGACAACTTCGTCCATATCCGAGAAGTGATGCAATGCGCCCGAAAATATTATTGCATCGAACATTCCGTCAATTGCTTCAAATGAAGACAACACATACTCAAGAGAGCCAAACCCTTCGACATACTTGTTATTTTTTAGAGCCTTCTCAGCAAGAAATATAGATTTTTCAGAAATATCTATTCCTGTAACATGGTGTCCATTTCTTGCAACTTCGAGTGAAATGATGCCTGGGCCACAACCAACATCCAATACTGCCAAACCATTTCCCCCGTAATTTAACAGGGAGTCATTAAACCATTTAGCAATCTGGCCTAGATAAATCCCCATAAAATGAGGATCGCGGAAAAAGCTTTTATAAAAATATTCACATTTCACCCCATCCCTTAGATCAGGAACAAAACCAGCACTTTCTCTTTCTTGCATTCTGTCATTAAACGCTTTGGCTTCTTCTTTTTGTTGCTCAGTAAACTTCATCGCACCCACTCCAGATTGCTGGTTAGCAGTCCGGCCTCTTTCAGGTGTGAAAGCATCTTAAGACGCATCAACTTGGAATTGCGGAAATCCTGGTCGGCGAACCCCATCGCTTCAAGCCCTTCCTTCAACTGCTGAATTGCTCCAACCAAGGTCATCTCTGGCTGATGATTAGGTGCTAGCCTACGGTATAAGTCAAAACTCACTCGGTAAGATCGTTTATCTGGTTCTGCATTTTTGTTAATGGATATCTCCACTCCCGGCATAACCTGCACAACGGCTTCGGCCAAATCGCGCACTTGGCAATTCCATTCATTGCTACCGGTATTCACAGCGAGGAAGTCCCCACCATTGACCACATCCCTGGAAATTGCCCAGTCGATTGCAATAGCCATATCGTGCACCGTAATCAGTGGCCGCCAAGGTGTCCCGTCACTCAATATAACGATTTTCTTGTTTGCAACCGCCCCTGCGACGAAGTCGTTCAGGACGAGATCCAGGCGTAGCCGCTCCGACATGCCACAGGCGGTAGCAAAGCGTAGACAGGTGACACGAAAAGCAGGTGACGCTAGCGATTCCAAATAGCGCTCCATTGCCACCTTGGAACGCGAGTATGCAGTCAGCGGATTGAGCGGGGATTGCTCCGAGCGTGCCTCATCCGCAGCAAAACCATACATGCTACAACTAGATGCAAACACAAAAGATCTTACGCCTGCTGCCTTTGCCATCTGCGCAAATGCCATACTTGATCGATAGTTGATATCGTCAGTAACATCCTCGAATTTGTTACCCATTGGATCATTAGAAATTGCTGCTAGATGCACTACCACATCCACACCTTCCAGCAAGTTCGCTGATGGATGCCGTATATCCTGAAAATATTGAATATCCATTCGGGTTTCAGGAAGAACCTCTGCATTGGTTAAGCAATTAGCGAAATATCCTACATCCGCTCCCGTCAGAATTGCTTCCGGATATGAGACACGTAGCCGCCGAATCAAAGTTGGACCGATATACCCCATATTACCGGTAATCAGAATTTTCATATTTGCTCTCTCTGTTAGTTAGTGGCAATTCCATAGTTCCAAAACATCCTGTTCCCTACAAGGTTGCACTTGGATGCCGAATTGCCCCTGACATTCTTCCCTAACGCGACATCTAGATTTCTTGAATCTCGCTGCGGAGTTGCGCCACCTATCACCTCCCCAAACGGGTTTTACCGGCGCAACGCCTTGGCACTGACACAAGCAGTCACATATACACGACACCCACGACAGATGCTTACCACACCTTCCAGTCAGCCTTGTTTGCGGACCACAGCCCGTTCAAGTAATCCATGTCTCTCAAGGTATCCATGCAGGCCCAAAAACCCTGATGCCGGTAAACCATCAACTCCCCCTCGAGAGCAAGTTGTTCCATCGGCCCGAACTCAAGATCACAGTCGTCAGATGTTGAGAGGTAATCGAATATTTTTCGGTTAAAAACGATAAAACCGCCATTGATCATCCCGCCACCATCCACCGGCTTTTCATGAAAGGACTGGACGCGGTCTCCATCCGTCTTGAGCTCCCCAAACCGGGAGGCCGGATTGACGCCCGTAACCGTGGCGAGCTTTCCGTGTTTTTCGTGAAATGTTAGCAAGTCGTTGATATTGACGTTAGTAATTCCATCACCATACGTCATCATAAATACATCGCCAGTCACGTATTTTTCCACTTTTTTCAGACGTGCTCCCTTCAAAGCACTTTCGCCCGTATCCGCCAAGGTAACACGCCAACCCGCCTCGTCATGTCCATGATGAATGGACACATTCTCCGGCCTTCCCAACTCGACCGTCACGTCGTTGTTCATGATTTCGTAATGAAAAAAATAGTTCTTTATCATTTCACCTTTGTACCCCAAGGCGAGAACGAAATCGTTGTGCCCATAATGAGCGAAAATTTTCATGATATGCCACAAAATTGGGCGGGGCCCAATATTGACCATCGGCTTCGGACGAAATTCGGTTTCTTCTCGGAGACGGGTGCCAAGCCCGCCACAAAGGATTACAACATGCATCGACATAACTCCTTAAGCCATTGCCATCTGGGCAGCCACGCAGAATCTGATAACTGCGAACAATCCATTCCCTTCGTATCTCCAACTCAATTCGGTCGAATAAATCTTGCGGTCAGTGGCACACCAAACATCCCCAAAAATGGCGCAGGGTCCGTTTCATAATTCCATGTCAGGGAAAACGGCCCCAGCCACGGAGTAACATTTACCGGATAACCGCGATTGGGGCTATGCCCTCCCGCACCGATGGATGCCTGAAATGTGTATTGGCCCGCCTCAAGTGCGCAGGTCAACTTAAGTTCAAACAGGCCTAGTGCCCCTGATTTCAGGGAAAGGGGTTCTATGCCATAAGTCTCGCTGCCGTTACTGGTAACGATTTGGTCGTGACGATTTTTTATTTCGACAGCGGCATCATAGGTTCCATCCTGATAAGCTAGGAAAAGAACCTGAATAATGAGTTCGTCGCCCATTATAACCTTGGCAGTGGGCTCTCTATTGCTGTCCAGAAGGGCGACCCCCAGGATCTTTGCTGACGAATCGGCGGGCATCGACAAATCTGTCCACAACGCAATTTGCTGAAACTGTTCTAGAATATCGGACGCCACGCAATGACAGACTGGTTGAGCCTCGCGAACCGGTTCCGGTTTTCTGTCTTCCTGAAAATATTGCCAGATCGCATCGCTGCTATCGCCGCTGAATAACATTTCCCCGTGACGAAGATATACAGCCCGCTCGCAGAGATCCCGCACTACCCCCATGTCGTGGGAAACAAAAAGTAGCGTGGTCCCCCTGTCGCGCAAATGCTGCATTCTTCGTGCGCATTTCTGCTGAAAGAAGAAATCGCCCACGCTCAATGCCTCGTCAACGATCAACACCTCCGGCTCGACCGCTGTTTGCACGGCAAAAGCCAGCCTCACAGTCATACCGCTCGAATAGGTTTTCACGGGCTGGTCGAGAAACTCCCCGATATCAGCAAAGGACACAATATCATCGAAACACGCTTCGATCTGCGGGCGGGTCAACCCTAACAGAGCCCCATTCAAATAGACGTTTTCACGCCCCGTGTACTCCGGATTGAAACCGCTCCCTAACTCCAACAAAGCAGCCACGCGACCATTGACCACAATTTCTCCGCTGGTCGGCTTGAGCGTGCCGGCGAGAATTTGCAGCAAGGTACTCTTGCCGCTGCCGTTGCGCCCGATAATACCGACCGATTCACCCTTTTTAACGGCAAAAGAAACCTCCTTGAGCGCCCAAAATTCCTTGAGTTGCCCACCGCCCCACAAAGCCTGCTTGAGCCGCTCTATGGGACTTTCGTAAAGGTGATAGCATTTACTCAACCCAGTTATGGCAATCGCGATTTCATCGCTCATATTTGCTGCTCCGCGAGCCGAGACCTCAACCATACCGCCCAAGGCCAAGCCAAATACCATTTTAGTGGGACGCCACCCGTGTGCCGCCTGACAACTTCCATCGCTTCCCGGTAATGTTCGCGGCGTTGACTAGCAGTCTTGGTCAAGCTATGAACCCGGTTGGTAGCCACGAACTCAGGAACGAAAGCCAGCGGACCGAATCGCCGCAAAATCTTCCACCAAAGGTCGTAATCCATAGCAAGGTGGAGATTCTCGTCGACCCCATCCACCGCCTCCCAAACTTCACGGCGCATCAAGGTTCCGGGTTGTGAGATAAAACAATGCTGGGCGAGACGCCATTCCGAAAATGGTCCGGTCCAATAAGGTTTGGTCGGTCTGCCATACTCGTCGGTGTTCCAGACGCGCCCATAAACCGCCGGCAAGGCTACATCGCCCTGCAAGCGCTTCAACAACTGAGGCAACCCATCTGGAAGATAAGTGTCATCGGCATTCAGCCAGCATACAAAAGGTGCAGAACCTCGGGAAATAGCCTTGTTGATGGCGGCCGCCTGTCCGCCATCCGGCTCGCTGCACCACCATGCTAATTTTGCCTGCCATTTTTCGATAATTTCGCAGGTATTGTCGGTTGACCCGCCATCCGCCAACATCACCTCGACCGGTACCCCTTGGGAAAAGATGGAGGTCAGCGCCTGGTCAAGAAATTGCCCCTGGTTGAGCGACGGCACGGCTATCGTAACGAGGGGAGCGCGCACTTCGTTACCTCCCGTCATCAAACCACATCCGCAAAGCCGTCGCGCAACCGTTGAAACAACGCAAACCCACTCCACGCGACAATCAACGCGACTGCGGTGTAAAGCGCCAACCCCAAGAAATCCGGAAACATGCCGCGCAACATAACCAATCTAACCTGATCGATGATAAAGGTCAGCGGATTCAGCAACATGATTTCTCTCAGGTTAGCGGGCACCGATTCCAGGCTGAAAAATACTGGTGACAGAAACAATAGCGCCTGGGTAACGATATGGACAACCTGACCAACATCGCGAACATATACCCCCAGGGCACTCAAGCCCCATATCACAGCAAGCATCACTGGCAACAGCGGCAGCATTACGATAGGCACAAGGATTATGGTCCAGGCAGGCATCCCCAAGAGCACAACATAAAAAAGCAGCCAGGCCACGAAACTGACCACTGCATGAAACAGTGCGGAACCAATCGCCACCCACGGAAATATTTCCAGAGGAAATACGACCTTCTTCACATAATTAGGCTGATTACTGATAAGCGTCGGCGCTCGATTAACGCACTCAGAAAAAAAATTAAACACAATCAATCCGGAAAACAGCACCAGCGAAAACTCCAAAGTCGAATTGGCCCCTCCCCAGCGCATATTGAAAATGGTGCCGAACACCAGGGTATAAACCCCCAACATGAACAATGGGTTGGCAAACGACCAGAGGACTCCACCGAATGACCCCTTATAGCGCCCACCGATATCCCGTTTAACCAGCTCCAGGATAAGCGTCTGGTTCTTCTGCAATGAAGTCCATATTAGCCGCGGGTGGACACCGGATTCGGTCGCGCTGGCACCATCCCGCTTTATGGAATATTTTTTCATCGGAACCGGCCTGTTTGGACTGATTCGGGAGCTTGGGAGCGCAGACGCATCAAATGTGCCTCCGTAACACCCCCTGATTAGGTGCGACCATAATGATCGTCGAAACGGACAATATCGTCCTCGCCAACGTAATCCCCACTTTGTACCTCTATCATCACGAGATCAATCACACCGGGATTTTCCAGCCGGTGTTTATGCCCGGCAGGGATAAAGGTCGACTCGTTGCAATTAACCAGAATTTCCTGGTCTCCGTTAATCACTTTGGCCATTCCGCTCACCACAACCCAATGTTCGCTTCGATGATGGTGCATTTGCAACGACAGCGAGGCACCCTGCTTGACGACAATGCGCTTGATTTTGAAACGGCTGCCCTCCTCCAGTACGGTATAGGTTCCCCAAGGTCGGCTAACCGTGCGATGCAGGCGATAGGCGTCGTGCCCGGACAGTTTGAGCTGGCTCACGATATTGCGTACGTCCTGCGCACGGTCGCGATGTGCTACCAGAAGCGCATCCGGCGTATCGACTACAATCAGGTTCTCGACACCAACCACCCCGATCAGATGGCCTTCGCTCTGGATATAGGAATCTTTCACGTCGTGCAGCAAAACGTCACCGGCTATCCGGTTCCCATTGCCATCCGGCTTGACCAGATCACTGATGGCGTTCCAAGAACCGATATCGTTCCAGCCAATTTCGCACGTGACCACGACAGTATTGGATGATTTCTCCATAAGTGCATAATCGACCGAAATATTCGGCACACCCGCAAACGACTGGGCGTCCAGTTCCGTCAGCGACAACCGTTTTCCGTTCGTCTTGCGGGACACATTCATACAATCGCGAATACCTTCGCTGATCTGGGGTGCATGATTGCGCAACTCAGACAGGTAAATGCTGGCCTTGAAACAAAACATCCCGGAATTCCAGTAGAACTTTCCGCTCGCCAGATATTCCTGGGCCGTCTCCAACGTGGGTTTTTCCACAAATCGTTTAACCGGATAAGCACTTGAGGAGGGGAAGCAGGCTTCTTCGACGGCCTCGATGTATCCGTAACCTATTTCTGGAAACTCCGGACGTATCCCGAAAGTCACCAAGCGACCATCCTCCGCCTGTTGTACCGCTTGACCGACAGCTTCGGCGTAAGCAGCTTCATTCGCAATCAGATGATCGGCAGGCACCACCAGCATAATTGCGTCGCCATATGTTTCGCACAAATACTCGGCGGCGGCGGCGATGGCGGGGGCGGTATTGCGCCCGAACGGTTCAAGAATGAACGAGGTGGTCAATTCACTTGAATTCAGTTCCCGGTACTCATCCTCAGTCTTGAAGTAGACTTCACGATTGGTAACCGTCAGTACCTCGGCCACCCCCGGCAACGTGACGTTTCGCAGAAAGGTCTTTTGCAGCAACGATTGGCCGTCCGCAAGGCGCATGAATGGCTTGGGGTGCGACTCGCGGGATACAGGCCAAAGTCGTGTCCCGGCCCCGCCGGACAAGATTACCGGTACAAAGTTAATACTCAATTTATCTCTTCCCTTAAATCCAATCCGACAAGCACATCAAAACGTTGCCCGAATGCCGAACACGGTAATTATTCATTGCTCATCGAGTAACGCCGCGTTTGTTTCAGGGGATGCACCAGCTTGTTGTTCCCACATGGCCAAGCGTTGCGCCAACCGGCGGATTTCCCGTTCTTGGCGGGTATGCTCCAAATCCATCAGCAACATTTTGATCAGTATCACCGTCATTCCACAGATCAAGGCAATTATCGGCGGATATTTGATCCCCAAATAGGGAGCGACAACATCCGTTGCCCCTGGAAACAAGCCCAAAAACAGGACGCCCAACGCCGCCAGCAGCCACCAATAAGCATATCGGATGCGTAAGTGGTCACGCCTGACTAGGAATAGAATGGTCACCGCAATGGCGATACTAAAGCCAGCGGTGGTAAGGTGATAAGAGATCATTTTCTAGCGGCGCCCCGGATTCCAACGAGCAAAACACAATATTGCGGTCTGGACAAGGTACCAGCCAACTGTCCACCAAGAACTGAATATGCGGGACACACCGCTTTGGCGTGGGCGCATTTGCACCGGCACCTCGGTTATCGTCAAACCACATTTTCTTAATAGGATTAACACACCCACATCCTGATAATCCAGCAGGGTCGCCTCGGGAGAAGCCAGCACCGCAATTGCGGCTGCGTTGTATGCGCGAAATCCCGAGGTAAGGTCCGCCAAATCGAATCCTGCCAAGCGCCTAAAGAATGCCCAAGCAACCAGCCTCGCTTTCGATGCACGCTGTGGACACGCTCCGATCACGACATCAACCGTGCCAGTACGCAATGGGTCCATTAAGGACGGCAGATATTCACTCAAGTGCTGACCGTCGGCATCCATCGTGACCACACAATTGAAACCGAGCTTCTGCGCGTAGCGAATCCCGGCTTGGGTCGCCCCCCATGCTCCTAGTGGCAATGCCAACGCCAGCACGACCGCCCCCGCTTTTCTGGCCTGGGCAATGGTGTTATCGATACTTGTATCATCCACCACCACAACCGGCACATTCAGCTTTTCACGGATTTCCTGCACCACTTCGCATATTGTTGCCGATTCATTCCGTGCAGGAATCACAACCAACGGTTTAATATTGTGAATTTTGTTCATTTCGCGAATAATCGCTGAATCTGGCTGGTTTTATGGTGAGAATGGTGTACCGATAACAACGCACCCATAGCGCCTAATTGCACATCGAGGTTCTCAGAACCAATCTGTAGGCATCAATTATACCATCGGCTATCCGGCTCATCTGAAATTCACTTTCAAAGCGGAGCCTCGCTGCCGCCCCCATAGCTTTCCTCAACGCATCATTTGCCTTTAACCTGAGCAACGCTTGCGCAAGCGATTTCGGGTCAGCCGGCACCACCAGCAAGCCGGTTTCACCGTGGCTGACCACCCACCCCATCCCAGATCCCGGCACATCGCTCGCCACCACCGGCTTTCCAGCCCACATTGCTTCCAGCAACACCATCCCGAACGCCTCGGTACGCTCCACTGAAGGCAGACAGAACACCTCGCACGATTCAAGGAGAGCCCGAACCTCCTTCTCCGTCCGGTACCCGACCATCATCACTTTTTCCGCGAGCCCCAACGAATCTATTACTGACTCCAGTCGCGCTCGTCGTTCGCCGTCCCCTACCAGGATCAGCTTTCCCCCTTTGATTCCAGCCATGGCACGTATCAGCGTTTCATGCCCCTTATAGTAAGTCAGGCGTCCCACACACAGGATTCTTAATTCCGCGTTGGCCCATTGCGAGGCAGCCCAAGTTCGTTGCGACTCTTCCGGTTCCGGCAGACGGGCCGGGTCGAATCCCAACGGAATGACCTTGCATTTCTCCCGCCATGGCCGCAAGGCCTGACTGACCTCAAGATAAGGCGGCGAAGTCACAATGATCGCTTTTGCCTTGGACAATAAGGCGTTTTCAAATGGCCGGTAAAGAGGGTATGCAAGGGCTAGGCGCTTATCGAGCTTTGACGCTACCACGTCGGAATGCCAATGCACTACCGAGGGTATGCGGGAAGCAAGTGGGGACACCAATCCCCATAGCGCAGAGGTATTCGGCATATGGTAATGAATGACATCCGGTTTGGTACGGAGTAGCGTTTTTTCCAACCACAACGGGAAGCTCGGACTTACCGGCGCGTACAGCAGTCGTCCCCAGGTCGGAACGCGTATGACTTCCACACCGGCGCCATCAACCGCACCAGCAGAAATACTCGCACGACTATGAGCATGGACGAGGGCCGTACACAAGACCCCCTTTTTCTGTAGCGCCGGAAGTAAATCCCCCACGAAGGTTTCCATGCCGCCGGCAAAGGGGGGGTAATATTTGCAGATGTGCAGGACCCTCACCTGTTCGCCTATTTGATGACGATTTGCTTTAGTTTTTCACACCCCACCTGCATACCTAGCTCACAAGCTTTACCTAAGTCTTTCTGGGCACCATCGAAATTTTTTAATGCGAAAAATATTTCACCGCGGTTTAAGTACGCCTGCGCCTCGGACGGGTTCAGCTTCAGCACCAAAGCGTACTCATCCAGCGCACGCTGAATCTGATTCAGCCGCACATACACCTGACTCCTGAAAAGATGCGCCTTGACGTGGGTGGGATCAGTCGAAATTGCATTACTTAGGCTGTCCAGCGCCTCTTGGTTGCGGCCCAGCCTGAAATTGGCGATCCCCCGCCCGAATTGCACATCGAAGGGATTCGGGTTTATTGCACGAGCAGCATCGAAGTCCTGCAGCGCATCAATGAAACGATTCATTTGAAGGTAGAGAGTGCCGCGGTCTATCAATGCATTAAGATTCCGACCATCTTTTCCGAGCGCTTTATCCAGCTCCTGCAACGCACCTTCATTTCTACCCTGCTTTCGGTATACGGCGCTGCGCAAAATATAGACATCGGCCCATGTCAGCGAACCCGCCGCCTGTACTAGGTAATCCAAATCCTGCATGGCAAGCTCGTCGTGCCCGATTTGGTTATTGGCGGCCGCACGATTGTAGTAAGCCTTGAAGTTGTCTTTATTTAATTCAATTGCCTTGCTGTAATCATTGAGTGCGAGGGAATATTCCCTTAGCATGAAATATGCGGTCCCTCGATTCACCCAGGAATCTGACTTGGCGGGGTTAATTTCGATAGCCTTTTTGAAGTCGGCCAAGGCCAATTCCGCGTTGCCAGACTTGATGTAAGCCCCGCCTCTTCCCGCGTACAAGCGATCTTTTCCAAGTCTTGAGCGTTGGTCTTCGTTATAGCTCAATGCATCGTTCCACGCCGCCAATTCCGATTTGAAGGTTGCAAGCCGATTAGTCGCAATACCTCCAGCAATCACAACCATGATCGCCAGAACCGCGTAGGCGGCCCTTTCCGGGAAGCGCGACAAAATCAGCGGAAGCATCGCCGGAAGCCCGGCCAGCCAGAGATAATTTCGATAGATAACAAAAGGATCTTGCACCCACACTACCGTGAGTTCCGACAGGAATAGTACCCACGGGAACAACATCCCAAAGCCGAACAACCCCTTTTCCCCGCCGCGAAGCAACAGCCTCCCACCGATCACCGGCCATACCAGAAATGCCACGAACCCAATGGATTCCGGCCATGAAAAAAAACTGACCGGGAATGTTTCGCGGATATCTACCGACATCCAACCCGGATAGGGGACAAACCACAGCAAGAGGTACTTGAAGAACAGGTAACCCTGATTCATGATGCTCAGCGGGTACGCATATTTCTGGATATCCGGATTTTGCTTTGCCAGGATACCCAAGAAGTTTTGTGACGTCTCATCAAACGCCTTACCTAGGATATCGGCGTAGTAATAAAACAGCCCGGACACAACCACCAGCCCGATGGGCACCACCCACCAAAACTCCTTCATCCCGCGCAAAGTGGGCTTGCGCACCAACCCAACCAAAACCAGCGCTACCGCCAAGATCAAGAAGCTATGCTCTTTGGAAAATACTGCCAGCACGTAGAAAAAGCCTGAGGCGACATACCACCATTTCTTTCCCTTTTCCAAGCCATTCAGCAGGCAGGCCAGCGAAAGGATAGAGAATAACGTTGCCATCACGATGCTGCGCTGCAGCAGATAGCCCGCCGCATACACTGATGTTGGATGAACGCCAAATATCAACGCGCCCGCAAAGGCAACGCCCAACGGATAGAGAGTTCGAGAGTTTTGAGAGGTATCGCCATTGACCACTCGATACAGGGAGCTATAGAACCAGAAAATCGCCAGAACCGTTCCAATATGCAGCAGAATATTGGTTACCCTGAATACCAACCAGTTCTCACCTACAAGTTTATAGGTCAGCGCAAACGTCCCATACGAAACCCAACGAACCTGAAATATTGAGAAATTTCCGCCGTAATCGCTGAATATCCGTTCGGAAACCAACTGATTCAAATCATCGAATAGTAGAGGGTTATGCACTGTCCCGGCATACATCACCGCAACAACGACCACCAGCAAACTTGCAAATAGCCAATAGCTACGCAGACCTGCTTCCTTTAACCCAAAACTCTTCATGTTCGCCTCGAATTTTTGCCAATAATTAGCTAAACGACTTGCGATGTTGGACATCGCGGAAATCCCGAATTCTATACTGGATTTGCGACAAACACGCATTCCCGACCTTTTTATTGGAGCGCCAAATGGTGAGCCATTTGGCATTACATATACCACCGCCACAACATGAACAAATCAAGTCATGTCACTTTACGCTTATGTATATCTAAAAAAAAACGCCCCGAAATCGGGGCGTTTTTCTATCTCGTTCAAATCCTCGCAACAATTGCCGCGAGGATTCCTTGAGATGATTAGTTGATGGTGTAAGCCAAGTTGTATGTACCGCTGTTCAGCATGCTGTTGCAAGCCGTACCAGCGGGAGACAACGCGCCACCAACACCGTGACCGACGTAGATCTGCGTACCCTTCAGTACGGTCAGGTCGGCTGCGGCGGGCAACAGATTGAAGCTGGACACAGCTGCCAACGTACCGGTGAAGTAAGACGGGGCCGTCGTGCAGGTCGTGAACAGGGTCCAACCAGACTTGCTGTCCATGAAGTACACACCACCGATACCCGAGCTGGTCGGAACAACCGCAGCCACGAATACGCTGCCTTGCTTGCTGAGGTCGTTGCCGGCCGGAACGTAACCCACGCTGATATTTTGCGAGGTAATCGTGCCGGTTGCGGCTGCGGTCGGCGTCCCCACCGTCGAGGAACCAATGGTTGCCACAGCGAGGGTTTGCTTGGTTGCGCCAGCCTTGCTGGTCCAGACGGATGAATCTTCACCACCCATCACCGCCACGGTAGAAGTACCGGCGCTGGATGCACCCGCCACGATTGCGTTCACCGCACCGGCGGTCGCGGAACTGGAGGACTTAACCTTCAGACCGGTAACCTTGTAGGTGTAGGAACCAGAAGTGGAGTTGGAAGCACCGGACACCGTAATGAACAACTCGCGAGGCGTCCCGCTACCACCATCCTTGACGGTGATGGTGGGCGAGCTACCGATAGCAGTCGTCGTCACATCCGTACCAGCGGCATCGTACACCTTAACCGTTACATCGGTGGCGTTGGTCAGCGTGTCACCGGTCAGCGCGTCACCGCTGGCCTTCTGGATCGTGTAGCCAGTCGGCAAGGCAATACCGATCACGTTGGCTGCAGCAAGAGCACTGTACTTGCCTTCCGTAATAGCGATCTCGGGAATGGTGAAGGTGCTACCTGCGGTGATCGTCGATGCACCGGACGCTACAGAAGCGTTAGTAGCGTTGGCGATTTCAGCCATCTTGACGGTCTGAGCGGATGCACCGGCGGAACCACCGATCGTCACGTTCATGTCACCCACGGTTGCGCTGGTGAAATCCAGATCACCGAAAGTAATCACGGTGTTGCCAGCGGTCGTGGTCGATGCCGTGGCGATCGTGTAGCTTGCCGACTTGGAATCGGTCGCCACAGTCTCGGTACCGATGCTAATCGTGGTATCGGTGCTGGTCAGGGATGTCGTTGCATTGGAGAGCTTGACGCCATTGGACATCGTCAACGACAGGGAACCGTTTGCCGCCAAGGAACCGCCCACCAATTCAGCGATCTTCATGGTATCCGCTTCAGCGCCGACGCAACCCGACAAAGCCGTATAGGTACGACCGGTGAAGCAGGTATCGTAATCGGTCGTGCCGCCGGAAGTAGCCTCAACGAAAGTCGTCGTCGTTCCCTTGGCAACTACAGCACCAATCACCACGTCGGACTGGCTAATCACCGCATTGCCACTGTAAACCTTCACTGTAACAGTCACGTTGCCAGCCGCGCTACCCGCCGGAACAAACACCGAACCACCGGTCGACTTAATCTTGTAGGGGGTAGTCGTCGAAGCAGCCAGACTCGTTTCGAACTGATAAGCTGCGATCGTGGTGGAATTGCCCGTACCGGAACCATCGGACACCTTGCCCGCGCCATCAATCGGATCGGTACCGCTGTCCACAGCAACCGTCGGCTTGGTCGCCCAAGTATAGCCACCATTCAGCGTCAACGTCACATCAGCAGTGGAAGTGTTGTTGGTAAAGGAGCCCGGAACCGTTTCAGCAATATTAATTTGCGTCGGGGTCAGAGTTTGGCTGGCAGCCACGTTGTTAGCAGAAGTCGTATTCAAAGCGATCGTAGCACCCTTGGAGGCCACGGTAGCCACATAGCTATTGGTACCGGTGGTCACACCAACTGCGGTGGACGCGGAAGCGATGCTGACATTGACAGAGGAGCCCACGGTGCTGCTGCTGGTGTTCATGGTGATGTTGGACAACACGATAAACGACGGGGTACCGGCCACACTCAAGGCAGACACGGTCAACGGAATACGACCACTGCTGTCGACATCCGCAGCAACCACGGAATATTCGCTACCAACGGTGTTAGCAGCAACGGCGTTGCCATTCATCGTGGTAAACGCCAGAACCTTGTTCGGCAGACCAATCTTCGTACCCGCAGCAAACTTGGCACCGTTGTCGAGTGCCAGATAGATATTGCCGCCAATCGGACCAATTGCGCCACCAACGGATTCAGTGATGGTCACGGACTGGTTGTTCGCCACAACCGAGGAACCAACTGAAACGTTAACACCGCTGGAAGTGCCGACAGCCTGGGTGGTATCTTCAAACTGATTGGCGGATGCAGCACCCATCGGGGCAACCATCGGAACTGCAACAAACCCCGTGCCCACAGCCGAAAAAGCTGCTGCAACACTTGCCACAACCATTTTTTTCTTGAACGATTGATTCATTGATTTTCTCCTTTTCGATTTTACCCGCTCCCCTTTTACCCTAGCCCTAACAGACTAAGGATCAACAAGGAGAACCTAATTACTACCCTTACAAACCTTTACATCCATCCATTCGCGGCAAGAAGCCGTCAGTCTTTAACTATCGTCTCCCCGCCCCTCCTTTCCAAGAAACCATTCCCGTGCAAGCAAAAGCTCCTGGCAGCGCACAAGGCAGTAAGGCGCATAGGCCAAATTTACCTGCCACCACACCCACTGTCAAGAACAAACTGGCGCCTTCCGGCTGAATTTCCCACGTGAATTCGCTGAATCCATTGGATTTCGTGCTTAAATTAGCACGCAACCCCCCTATCCACAAGCATTGTCGCGGCATTCCGCCCCCCATTCCCGCCAACTGTTGCGGAAAAACAACACGTCTATCATTACTCACAAACTAAGCATTGGCGCGCAATTCAGCCATCGCCAATTCCAACCCTGTCCGCCAGTCCGGCATGGACACCCCGAATTCCCGGCGCAGCTTGTCGTTGGACAACACCGAGTTCTTCGGACGCGCCGCGGGCAGGGGATATTCGCTAGTGGGGATAGGCAACAACCGGGGCTGCTTGTCCAAACCAGCGCTTTCGATGATGGCGCTGGCGAAACCGTGCCAGGAAGTATTGCCAGCAGCGGTGAAATTGTAGATTCCGCTTAGCTCCTGCAAGCCCTTGACCCGTTGGGCGACGATTTGCGCGGTGGTTTCGGCAATCAGGCGACTCCAGGTGGGCGCACCGATCTGGTCGGCGACGATTTTCAGTTCATCGCGGTCTTTCGCCAAGCGCAGGATAGTGAGCAGGAAGTTTTTGCCGCGCACCCCATACACCCAACTAGTGCGCAGGATAAGGTGCGGCACGCCCACGGCACGCACGGCGTCCTCGCCGGCCAGCTTGGTCCTGCCGTAAACATTGAGCGGGCAGGTAGGGTCGTCTTCGACGTAGGCGACAGGTTTGCTGCCGTCGAACACGTAATCAGTGGAGTAATGCACCAGCACCGCACCGAGGCGCTTGGCTTCCTCGGCCATGATGCCGGGGGCTACGCCGTTCACCGCCTGGGCGACGTCCGGCTCGCTTTCCGCCTTGTCCACGGCGGTATAGGCGGCGGGATTGACGATCAAGTGCGGCTTGACCTCGCGGATCACGGCGCGGATCGAATCGGGATTGCGCAGATCCAGCGTGGCGCGATCTACCGCAACCGCCTCGCCCAGCGGCGCCAGGGTGCGCTGCAACTCCCAGCCAACTTGGCCGTTCTTGCCGGTTACGAGGATTTTCATGGGTATACCTCCGCCTGGGCCAGCGGCGTTCCCTTGGCGTCCTTGCCGGAGAGCAGCGGTTCATTGCCGTCGAGCGGCCAGGCTATCCCCAGTTCGGGATCGTTCCACAGGATGCTACGCTCGAATTCCGGCGCCCAGTAATCGGTGGTCTTGTAGAGAAACTCGGCGTAATCGGAAGTCACCACGAAACCGTGGGCGAAGCCGGCGGGAACCCACAACATGCGCTTGTTTTCGGCGGAAAGCTCGACCCCCACCCATTGGCCGAAGGTTGGCGAGCTTTTGCGGATGTCCACCGCCACGTCGAACACCGTCCCGACCGTGGCACGCACCAGCTTCCCCTGGGCCTGCTGGATTTGGTAATGAAGCCCGCGCAACACGTTCTTCGCCGAGCGGGAATGGTTGTCCTGGACGAATTCACCACTATAGCCGGTCATTTCCGCGAATTTGCGGGCGTTGAAGCTCTCGTAGAAGAATCCGCGCGAGTCACCGAACACCTGCGGTTCGATGATGATGACGTCGGGAATGGCGGTGGGAATGGCTTTCATTAGTACACCTTCTCCTGCAACAGGTTGAGCAGATATTGTCCGTAGCCGTTCTTGCGCATTGGCGCGGCGAGGGTTTCGAGTTGCTGGGCGTCAATATAGCCCATACGGTAGGCGATTTCCTCGGGGCAAGCGATTTTCAGCCCCTGTCGCCGTTCGATGGTTTCGATGAAAGCCGAGGCTTCCAGCATGGACTCGTGGGTGCCCGTGTCGAGCCAGGCCATGCCGCGCCCCATCACTTCCACGTCGAGGTCGCCGAGTTCCAGGTATCGACGATTGACGTCGGTGATCTCCAACTCACCGCGCGGCGAGGGCTTGATCGAGGCAGCGACATCCAGGACGCGGTTATCGTAGAAATACAGCCCGGTAACGGCATAGCGCGACTTCGGCTGGGCGGGCTTTTCTTCCAGACTGATGGCATGACCATCGGCATCGAACTCGACTACGCCGTAGCGCTCCGGATCGTGCACCGGATAAGCAAACACCGTCGCACCCTTTTCCTGGTTTGCCGCGTTGCGCAACTGTTGACCGAACTCGTGACCGTAGAAGATATTGTCGCCCAACACCAAAGCGCTAGGCGACGTACCGACGAATTCACGACCGATGATGAACGCCTGTGCCAGCCCGTCCGGCGAAGGCTGCACGGCATAGGAGACATTCAGCCCCCACTGGCTGCCGTCGCCGAGCAATTGCTCGAAGCGCGGCGTATCCTGCGGCGTGGAGATCAGCAGGATGTCGCGAATCCCCGACAACATCAGGGTTGTCAGCGGGTAATAGATCATCGGCTTGTCGTAAATCGGCAGCAATTGCTTGGATACGACTTGTGTCACCGGGTAGAGGCGCGTTCCCGAGCCGCCCGCCAGAATAATTCCTTTGCGGGTGATAGGTGATGAGTGATGGGTGATGGGTGGCGTAGGCTGGGTCATGGTGCGGCAACTCTTTCGTTATGTACCTTCTTGTGCAAACCGGTTATCAGGCGAGAGACTCTATCAAGCAATGGAAATACGTCATGAGATTGTTCCAGATAACCAAGGTCGGCAGCAATCAACAATTGTGTTTCCAACTCACTTAAAGAGCCACGAGCAATACTTAAAAACTGGGCAAATTCCTTCTGACTGGAACGAGCCGCCCCTTCAGCCACATTGCTTGGCACGGAAACCGCAGCTCGGCGCATCTGCGAGGTCAAGCCATACAACTCTTCTCTGGGGAATTTTTGGCTTGCCAGATAAACCACCTTGACCAGCACCATGGATTCTTTCCAGGCTTCGAGCCGGCAATGCGGGCGGAGGGTTTCACCCATCACCCATCACCCATCACCCATCACCCATCACCCATCACCCATCACCCATCACCCATCACCCATTCCCCATCACCCGTACTGTTTATCGACCCACTCGCGATACGCGCCGCTGGTCACGTTGTTGATCCACCCGGCGTTGTCGAGATACCAGCGCACTGTCTTGCGGATGCCGGTTTCGAAGGTTTCCTGGGGTTTCCAGCCGAGTTCGCGCTCGATCTTGCGGGCATTGATGGCGTAGCGGCGGTCGTGGCCGGGGCGATCCTTGACGTAGGTAATCAGCGACGTGTAAGGCTGGCCGTTGGCGGCGGGCTGTTGCTCGTCGAGAATGGCGCACACGGTGTGGATCACGTCGAGGTTGGTTTTCTCGTTCCATCCGCCGATATTGTAGGTTTCGCCGAGGCGTCCGCCTTTCAGCACCTCGCGGATCGCCGTGCAGTGATCGCCGACATGCAACCAATCGCGGATATTGAGGCCATCGCCGTACACCGGCAGGGGCTTGCCGTTCAGCGCATTGAGGATCATCAGCGGGATAAGCTTTTCGGGAAACTGGAACGCACCGTAATTGTTGGAACAATTGGTGGTCAGCACGGGCATTCCGTAGGTGTGGTGGTAGGCCCGCACCAGATGATCGGAAGCCGCCTTGGACGCGGAATACGGGCTGTTCGGGGCATACGCGGTGGTTTCGGTGAAAGGCGCGTCATCCGACCCCAGCGAGCCATACACCTCGTCGGTGGAAACGTGCAGAAAACGGAACGCGGCACGTTCGACGTCAGGCAGACCGCCCCAATAGGCACGCGCTTCTTCGAGCAGCTTGAAGGTACCGTTGATGTTGGTTTCGATGAAATCCGCCGGGCCGTGTATGGAGCGGTCAACGTGGCTTTCCGCGGCGAAATGAACGATGGCGCGCGGCTTATGCTCCTTGAGCAGCTTGCCGACCAGTTCGCTGTCGCCGATGTCGCCGCGCACGAAGATGTGGCGGGAGTCGTTTTGCAGCGCCGCGAGATTTTCCAGGTTACCCGCGTAGGTCAGTTTATCGAGATTGACCACCGGGCCGTGCCCACCGGCGATCCAGTCAAGTACGAAATTCGAGCCTATAAAACCGGCACCACCTGTTACTAGAATCAAGTTTTTTCTCCCTGGTTCGGGTGATGGGTGATGAGCAATGAGTGATGGGTAAAATCTTTTCGGCGCCTATGGCGCTTTCCCATCACTCATCACCCATTCCCCATCACCAACTCAGTTATAAGACTCAAGCATTGTAGTACGCCTTGTACCACCCGACAAATTTGGCGATCCCTTCCGACAACGGGGTTGCCGGGGAAAAGCCCACCGCCGCGCGCAGGTCGTCGATATCGGCGTAAGTCGCGGCAACGTCGCCGGCCTGCATGGGCAGGAGGTTCTTGAGGGCTTTCTTGCCGAGCGCCGTTTCGATGGTTTCGATGAAGGTCATCAGTTCCACCGGCTCGTGGTTGCCGATGTTGTAGAGGCGATACGGCGCATAACTGGCGGCGGGGTCAGGCGCGGCGCAGTCGAAAGACGGATCGGGCGCGGGAATCTTGTCGAGCACCCGCACCACGCCTTCGACGATGTCGTCGATGTAGGTGAAGTCGCGCTGCATCTTGCCTTCGTTGAACACGTCGATGGGACGGCCTTCCAGGATCGCGCTGGTGAACAACGACGGCGACATGTCGGGACGCCCCCACGGGCCGTACACGGTGAAGAAGCGCAAACCGGTGGTGGGCAAGCCGAACAGATGGCTGTAGGTATGCGCCATCAACTCGGCGGATTTCTTGGTGGCGGCATACAGGCTGACCGGGTGATCGACGTTGTCATGTACCGAAAACGGCATATGGGTATTGGCGCCGTACACGCTGGAACTGCTGGCGTAAACCAGGTGTTCCACCCCATGGTGGCGGCAGCCTTCGAGCAGATTGACGAAGCCCACCAGATTGCTTTGCACGTAAGCATGGGGATTTTTCAGCGAATAGCGCACCCCCGGCTGGGCGGCGAGATTGACAGCGCGGTTGATACGTTCGGTGGCAAACAGTTGCGCCATCGCCGGGGTATCGGCGATATCCAGGCGAATGAAGCGGAAACCGGGGAAAGCCGCAAGCTGATCAAGGCGCGCCTGTTTGAGTTTCACATCGTAATAATCACTGAGGTTGTCGACCCCGACCACTTCGGCTCCCTGCTCCAACAGCCGCTTGGCGACGTGCATGCCGATAAATCCGGCGACGCCGGTAATGAGAACTTTCATTCAATATCTTTCATAATTATTTCCGAGGCGGCGATGCCAAACCCTTTTGCCAGCGAAGACGGGATATTGGGACTGACCGGATTGACCGTCACCTCCCGCGTCAGGGGACGCACCACCAAATCCATGTCTTCCATGGGAATCGCGCCCAGCAACACCTCGCCCCCCATCACCATCGCCCCGACGAAACAGCGCCGGTTGGCGAAAAACACTTCCACCGGTCCAACGTAGGGAATCAGGCGTTTCGAGCCGTCGGCGAGCGTGACTTCGCGTTTTTCCTGCTCGCGCAGTTCCAATTGGATGGCAACATGCTCGGGAATGCACAAGTGCATCGCCCCCGTATTCACCAGGGATTCCACCTCGATGGACGACAGTTCCGGCTTGACCGGATTCGCCAACATCAGCTTGGTTCGGACTATCCCCATGCCGTCACTCCCTGTTCAATTCCCTAAGCTTGGCGTACTTGGCAAAGCTGTTGAAACAGCCGATCAGGATGTGCACCAGCCCCGGCACGCCATCGAGCAACCCCAGGCGCACAAAATAAAATTTGACGAAACGCAGCAACGGGCTGACCAGCAGACGCGCCACCCCGGCGCGTTTTCCCTTGCCATGCAGGGTCTGCGCCTGCAAGGTGGTATAGCTGTTCTGTTTTTGCAGATACGCCGCCAAGCTTTCTTCGGACTCGTGCAACAGGTCGCCGCGCAGCGTCCCGAGGGAGGTATCCATCAGCACCTTCTCGTGGATGACATCCTCGCTCCAGCGCGAATGGGCACGATGAAAAAGGCGCAGGCTCCAGTCCGGATAACCCTCGCCGTGATACAACCAGCGCCCCATGAAACGGTTGCGGCGCGGAAAACGATAGGCCCCGAAAACCGGGTTGCGCATCACTTCCTCGATGCTGGCGCGCAATTCCGCGCTGACCCGCTCGTCGGCATCCAGGCACAACACCCAGTCGTGGGAAGCACGCATCACCGCGAACTGCTTCTGCCTGCCGAACCCCAGCCAATCCTGGCGAAAAATCCGCGCGCCGTATTGTAACGCAATTTCCAGGGTCTTATCGGTGCTGCCGGAGTCCACCACCACGATTTCATCGGCGAAGGACACGCTTTCCAGGCAGGCGGCAAGGCGGGTTTCCTCGTTGCGGGTGATGATGACGGCAGAGAGGGGGAGTTTGGAGGGCATAACCTCAGCAATCATGACTTGCCATGCAACCCACCTAGCTCATTTACCATCCGTTCTACCACCTCACCCCAGTCACCCGCCTTCTTCTGGGTAAAGATGCGCACCGTCGGATACCATGGGCTGTCTTCACGATCGCGCATCCAGCGCCATTCACTGACATGGCGGTTGAAGAGCCAAGTCGGCCGCCCCAGCCCACCGGCCAAATGAACTACTGCAGTATCTACTGAAATAATCAAATCCAGATTCATCGCCATCGCGGCGGTTTCATCAAAATCCGTAAACTCTTCTGTCCAGTCGATTAGTTTACCTGACACCACCCACTCCTCCTTGTCGGGATCAGGTTCCTTTTGCAGGTTGAACCAGATGACGCCGGGAAGACTCAGCAAGGGTTCAAGTTGCCGCAGAACAAGGGAACGGCCTGAAGCATTCTGGTTGTAGGTCCCTGTTTTCCATACCACACCGATTTTTCTCCTCGATGCAGAAAGTTCGAGTTCAGCAATCCTGCTTTGCCAGTAAGCCACTCGCTCTGGGCTTGGTATCAAGTAAGGCACCTGATTGGGAATAGTTTCCAAAGTCGAGCCTAACGCCAGCGGCAAGGATAGCAGCGGACAATGCCATTGCCCCCGCATCTGATCTACAGGAATCGCATCGACTATCTCCAAATAGGGAAAAGAACGGCGGAACAATTTCAGCAGAGGGCTACCGATCACGAGACTGCCCCCTCCCGGAAAACTATCCATAGCCGGTTGCAGATATCGGGAAAATTGCAGCTTATCCCCCCATCCCTGCTCCTCTATGACCAGAAGGCGATCTGCTTTTGCGTGCTGCTGCCCGACCCATCGCGCCAGATGAGTATCGGGACGATGCACCTTGCGTTCACTTCCTTCCCAGCGGCATTCAAACTCATGCCAACCCGCAGCATATCGCCCCATCATCAATAGACTGACACCAAGACCAAAGCGAGCCTCGACATAATCTGGCTTGATCTCCAGCGCCCTCCGATAACTTGCCACCGCTTCTTCAAGTTGCCCGCACTCTTGCAGCACATTGCCCAGATTGTTGTACGCCACGGCGAAATCGGGTTCGATCGCAATAGCCCGCCGATAGTTTGGAGCCGCCTCTTCAAGTTGACCGAGGTCTTTTAAGACATTACCCAAGTTATTGTGGGCCACGGCAAAATCTGGCTTGATCCCAATAGCTCGCCGATAGCTTGTCGCTGCATCTTCGAGCCGACCAAGGTCTTTCAATGCATTACCCAGGTTGTTGTGGGCCACGGCAAAATCTGGCTTGATCTCAATAGCTCGTCGATAACCTGTCGCCGCATCTTCGAATCGGCCAAGGTCTTTCAAGACATTGCCCAAGTTGTTGTGGGCCACGGCAAAATCTGGTTTGATCTCAATAGCCCGTCGATAACTTGCCAGCGCGCGATCAACTTGACCCAAGTCTTGCAGGGAAGTGCCCAAGTTGCTGTGCGCCTCGGCGAAATCAGGTTTGATTTCCAGCGCCCGCTGATAACTCACCACCGCATCACCAGACCGACCTAAATCTTTCAAGACAATACCCAAGTTATAGTGAACAAAAGCATCATCTGGGATCAACTCGGCCGCCTTGCGCAGCGTGGTCAGTGCATCTTTGCCCTGACCCATCAACGACGCCCCGAGCACCTTCCAAACAAACCCGGAATTTGGATACCGCTCAATCAGTAACCGCGCCATTTCCTCCACTTTCTCGTGGCGATTGCCATTAAACAGTGAGGCAAGCTCATGCATTTCCGCAGACATCGGCTCATTCCCCTGCTCCGCGCCCCCCGTTACGCCAGCCTCCGCTCTTTTCATTAGTGCCTGAAGCGCCGCGCTTTTAATCCCTCGCTTTTGGGCACTTTGAAGAATCTTCCTAGCTTCTTCAACTTGGCTGTTTACCAACAAAGCCTCAGCATACGACAAAGCAAACAACTCCTGATTAGTGTTGGCTAGGTAAGCCGTTTTCAGATAGGCCAACCCCGCCACAGGTTGGCCTATTTGCCCAACCAGCACCCCCAAATTGTGGTTAGCTGCCGGCTGGTTAGGCTGAGCTTGCAGTATGGCGCGATATAAATTTTCCGCTTCCTGCAATTGACCAGCTTGATGATATGCGACCGCCTGCTGTAGCGCGGTATCGAGAGGTAGCATTTTGGGATTGGTCATGTGAAAAAATGGATCGTTTCCTTGCGGCATCTACATGATGCCACGTCACAACATTATCAATTGATTCAAGCGGTCAGCGCATCAAAAAAAACACCCCGACAACTGCATCGACGAATGCTTGCTAAGTTTTTATTCTAAATATTGGCATTAAAGACGATTATAACCATGAACCATGAGAGTGGCGTTAGTCAGCCATATCCGCTATCAGCCCGCTCGATCTTGACAAAAACACGTTGAACAGGACCGACCGGGGGAAAAAGCACTGCATCCGAGGAACGCACTGGAACATGGTAAAAACCTCGTCACAACGAATAACAAGTTGACCGAAAGTATGTTTTTTCGCTGGTGAAGTATCCCTGACGCCGTTTAAAATCCACTAATGCCCAAAATCCTCCTGGTCAAAACCTCCTCGATGGGGGATGTCATCCACAACCTGCCGGTGGTCAGCGACATCCGCAACCATTTCCCGGAAGCTCAAATCGACTGGGTGGCGGAAGAGTCTTTCGCCGCCATCCCGGCCCTGCATCCCGGCGTCGCTCAGGTTCTGCCGGTGGCCTTGCGGCGCTGGCGCAAAAAGCTCTTCGACAAAGCCACCCAGGAGGAAATCCGCGCCGCCGTGCAACGCCTGCAAGCAGAACGTTACGACATCGTGCTGGACACGCAGGGACTGCTCAAGAGCGCGGTGATTGCCCGCCTGGCGCAGGGCAGCCGCGCCGGGCTGGCCTGGAACAGCGCCCGCGAGCCGCTGGCGGCGCTGTTCTACGATTACCGGGTATCCGTCGAAAAAAACCGCCACGCGGTGGAACGCAACCGTCTCCTGGCCGGCAAGGTATTGGGCTATGCCATCGAATCCCCTGTGGACTACGGCATCACCGCGCCAAACGCCGACCTGCCCTGGCTGCCCGACGGCTACTACACGGTGTTTCTCCACGCCACCAGCCGCGACGACAAACTGTGGCCAGAGTCCCACTGGGTGGCGCTGGGCGCGCATTTCAACGCCAAGGGTCTGCGCTGTATCCTGCCGTGGGGCAGTGCAACCGAACAGGCGCGCGCCGAGCGCCTTGCCGCACAAATCCCCCACAGCATCGTGGCGCCCCGCCTCACTCTCGACGAGGCGGCCTCTCTGCTGGCGCGCGCCGACGTGGTGATCGGCGTGGATACCGGGCTTGCCCATTTCGCTGCCGCCCTCAACGTGCCGGTGGTGGCGCTGTATTGCAGCACCGAGCCGGGCCTGACCGGCGTCTACGCGGGCAGCCGCGCCGTCAACCTGGGCGGCATCGGCAAGACGCCCGACGTGGCGGAAGTCATCGCCACCGCCGACAAAATCGCATGAGACGCCTCTATACCCTGCTGCTTTACCTGCTGCTGCCCTATGCACTGTTTCACCTGGCGTGGCGCGGACGCAAGCAACCCAGCTATTTGCAGCATATCGGCGAGCGTTTCGGATTTTATGGCAAACGCCCCAGACAGCCGCTGATCTGGCTGCACACCGTCTCGGTCGGCGAAACCCGCGCCGCAGCATCTTTGGTCAACGCCCTGCTGGAGCGCTATCCCGACCACCGCATCCTGCTCACCCACATGACGCCGACCGGGCGCGAAGCCGGGGAAGCACTGTATGGCGAGCGGGTGCTGCGCTGCTACCTGCCCTATGATTTCCCCTGGGCGGTGCGGCGTTTCCTGCGCCATTTCAAACCCGCCGTGGGTCTGCTAATGGAAACCGAAATCTGGTTCAACCTGATTGGCGAATGCCGTACCGCCAAGGTGCCGCTGCTGCTGATCAACGCCCGCCTCTCGGAAAAATCCCGCAAGAAATTCGCCAAAGCGCCCGCTCTGACCCGCGAAGCGTTGTCCGGCCTCGCCGCCATCGCAGCCCAAACCAGGGCCGATGCGGGACGCTTCAAAAAACTCGGCGCGCCGTCCGTCGAAATCATGGGCAACCTCAAATTCGACATCACCCCGCCGGAAAAAATGGTCAAGCGCGGCAAGGCCCTGCGCATCGATTTCGGCACGACACGCCCGGCGTTTCTCGCCGCCAGCACTCGCGAAGGCGAGGAAGCGCTATTGCTCGACGCGCTGCCGCAATTCACCACGCCCAACCTGCTGTTCGTCATCGTGCCGCGCCATCCGCAACGCTTCAACGAAGTGGCGCAACTCCTCGAAGCACGCAGAATCTCCTTCCAGCGCCGTTCGGAAAACCGCCCCATCCCGCCGCACATCAAAGTGGTGCTGGGCGACAACATGGGCGAACTGTTCGCCTATTATGCCGCCTGCGACCTCGCCTACATCGGCGGCAGCCTGTTGCCGCTGGGCGGACAAAACCTCATCGAAGCTGCCAGCGTCGGCACGCCGATATTGATCGGCCCGCACACCTTCAATTTCAGCGAAGCCAGCGAACTGGCGATACAGGCGGGAGCCGCATTGCGGGTACAGGATGCCGCCGAACTGGCAAAGACCGCCACCCGCCTGCTCGCCGACCCGTCATCGCTGAGCGCCATGTCCCAGGCTGGGCGGGCTTTCAGCCAACACCATCGCGGCGCGACGGCGCGTTTGATGGCCTTGATCTCAACCTATCTCGTATAATCCCGCAAATGAATTTTCCTCTCGACATCGTCATCCTCGCCGCCGGCAAGGGCACTCGCATGGTGTCCGACCTGCCCAAGGTGCTCCACAAACTGGCCGGTCGCCCCCTCCTGCAGCACGTCATCGACTCGGCCCATGCGCTGGGCGCGCGCAAGATCGCGGTGGTTTACGGCCACGGCGGCGAAATCGTTCCGCAGCGCATTGCTGACCCCGCCATCGCGTGGGTCAAACAGGAACCCCAGCTCGGCACCGGTCACGCCGTACAACAGGCCGCGCCGCACCTGCCCGACGATGGGCTGACCTTGGTGCTGTACGGCGACGTGCCGCTGATCTCGCTGACCACCCTGCAAGGTCTGGTGGCCGCCGCCAACAACCACGCCGCCGCGTTGCTCACTGTGGACTTGCCTGACCCGAGCGGCTACGGGCGCATCCAGCGCGACGCAGCCGGACACATCTGCGCCATCGTCGAGCACAAGGACGCCACCGAGGAACAACGCGCCATCAATGAGGTAAACACCGGGGTAATGGTGCTGCCTAGCGCCCGCCTGAAAGGCTGGCTGGCGCAACTCTCGAACAACAATGCCCAAGGCGAGTATTACCTCACCGACGTGATTGCGATGGCGGTCGCCGACGGTGTCCCGGTACATGCCCGCCAATCGCGCCACCACTGGGAAGTATTGGGAATCAACAGCCCCACCCAGCTTGCCCATCTGGAGCGCCTGCACCAGCATGAAGAAGCAATGGCACTCCTGGAAAAGGGCGTGCGCCTCGCCGACCCGAAGCGCTTCGACGTGCGCGGCACCTTGACCTGCGGACGCGATGTGGAAATCGACATCGACTGCATTTTCGAGGGCCAAGTGACGCTGGGCGACAACGTCAGCATCGGCGCGCATTCCATCCTGCGCGACGTAACGGTGGCCAATGGCACGCAAATCGCCCCGTTCAGCCTCATCGAAAAAGCCGAGGTCGGCGCGGATTGCCGTATCGGCCCATTCGCCCGCATCCGACCGGGAACCGTGCTTGCCGCCGACGCGCACATCGGCAACTTCGTCGAAATCAAGAACAGCCAGGTCGGCACCGGCAGCAAGATCAACCACCTCTCCTACGTCGGCGACGCCACGGTAGGAGCCAAGGTCAACGTCGGCGCGGGCACCATCACCTGCAACTACGACGGCGCCAACAAATACCGCACGGTGATCGGCGACGGCGCATTCATCGGCTCGGACACCCAGTTGGTGGCCCCGGTCACGGTCGGCGAAAACGCCACCATCGGCGCCGGTTCGACCATCACCAAGGACACCCCGGCGGGTGGGCTGACCCTGTCGCGGGCCAAGCAACTCACGCTTCCCGGCTGGAAACGTCCGGTGAAGCGGTGATGGGTGATGGGTGATGGGTGATGGGTGATGGGTGATGGGTGATGGGTGATGGGTGATGGGTGATGGGAATAGGCTACTGCTCGCGGCAAATCCAGCAACAAATTTTCGAGGAATTTACGATGTTAACGTCAGTTGAGTTTGAACAGATGGCGCACGCGCGCCGCCCCCCCCATTACCCATCACTCATCACCCATCACGGAATTTAGCCATGTGCGGCATCGTCGGCGCCATCGCGCAACGCAACATCGTCCCGATCCTCATTGAAGGACTGAAACGCCTGGAATATCGCGGTTACGACTCCGCCGGTGCGGCGGTCTTGAACCAGGGCCGCCTGGAGCGCGCGCGCCGCGTCGGGCGGGTGGCGGAAATGGAAAGCCAGGCCGCCGCGCAACATCTCAGCGGCAACCTCGGCATCGGCCATACCCGCTGGGCCACCCACGGCGGCGTCACCGAATACAACGCCCATCCCATCGTCTCGTGCGACGAACTGGCGGTGGTGCATAACGGCATCATCGAAAACCATGAAGAGCAGCGCGAACGCCTGAAAGCACTGGGCTACAGCTTCGAATCGCAGACCGACACCGAAGTCATCGCCCATCTGATCCACCATTATTTCAGCCAGTCGAACGACCTCTTCGACGCCACCCGGCGTAGCGTGCGCGAACTGACCGGCGCTTTCGCCATCGGCGTGGTGGCGCAAAATTCGCCCGACGTGATCTGCTGCGCGCGGATGGGCTGTCCGCTGCTGATCGGCCTGGGCGACGGGGAAAACTTCTTCGCCTCCGACGTTTCCGCCCTGATCAAAGAGACCCGCCGCATCGTCTACCTCGACGAAGGCGACGTGGCAGCAGTGCGCAGCGATGGCGTGACCATCGTCGATCGCCTCGGCAACCCGGTGCAACGCGCCGAACGCCTCTCGGAAGTCAGCGCCGACGCCATCGACCTCGGCCCCTACCAGCACTACATGCAAAAGGAAATCCACGAACAGCCGCGCGCGGTTTCCGACACCCTGGAAGGCATCATCGCCGCCGGAGCCGACCCGGAATTGTTCGGCGCAGACGCGGCGGGCGTCTTCCGGGAAATCGACAGCATCCTGATCCTCGCCGCCGGCACCAGCTATTACGCCAGCCTGGTCGGCAAGCAATGGCTGGAATCCATTGCCCGCATCCCCTGCGCCGTGGAACTCGGCCACGAATACCGCTACCGCGACTCCATCCCCAACCCGCGCCAGTTGATCGTCACCCTTTCGCAGTCGGGCGAAACATTGGACACCATGGAAGCCCTGAAGCGCGCCAAGGAACTCGGCCACGACCAGACGCTATCCATCTGCAATGTGCAGGAGAGCGCCATTCCACGCGCCTCGAAGCTGGTTTTCTACACCCGCGCCGGGGCGGAAATCGGCGTCGCCTCGACCAAGGCCTTCACCACCCAGTTGGCGGCGCTGTTCATCCTCGCCCTGGTGCTCGCCAAGCAGCGCGGTCAGCTCGACGCCGCCGCCGAACAAGCCCACCTGCAAGCCCTGCGCCTGTTGCCCGGCAGCGTCCAGCACGCCCTCAACCTGGAACCGCAAATCAAGGTATGGGCGGAACACTTTTCCGCCAAGGAACACGCCCTGTTCCTCGGGCGCGGCCTGCACTACCCGATTGCCCTGGAAGGCGCGCTGAAGCTCAAGGAAATCTCCTACATCCACGCCGAAGCCTACCCCGCCGGGGAACTCAAACACGGCCCGCTGGCGCTGGTGGACAGCAACATGCCGGTAGTGGTGATCGCCCCCAACGACGCCCTGCTCGAAAAGGTCAAATCAAACATGCAGGAAGTCCGCGCGCGCGGCGGCCAGCTTTACGTATTCGCCGACCAGGACAGCCACTTCGGCGAAACCGAAGGCGTCCACGTCATCCGCACCCCGCGCCACGCCGGGGTGCTGTCGCCGGTCATCCACGCCGTCCCGGTGCAACTGCTCGCCTACCACGCCGCCCTGCAAAAAGGCACCGACGTAGACAAGCCGCGCAACCTGGCGAAGTCGGTGACGGTGGAGTAGGCCCACGACAGCCCCTTAAGCCCAAAAACCATCCATGCCCCTTTTTTTCGGTAATCACCGTTTCCCGATTTATCTGGTCAGCCAGTTCCTGGCGCTGGTCGGCGACCGGGCCACCACTCTGGTTTTCGCGACGCTTGCTGGATTGGCAGCACCGGACAATGCCGGCGGCGCAACCTCCCTGGTTGCGGCGGTGCAAATCATCCCGCTGTTCCTTTTCGCGTATGCGGGTGGCGCGCTAAGCGACACGCTGCCACGAAAATGGATAATGATCGTCGTCGATCTGGTGCGCCTGGCGGCGGTCTTACTGGCTATTGCAACGGCGCAAACCCACACCCCGTCCCTTCGTGGCGTTTATGTGCTGGTATTTTCCCTGGGCGTGTTATCCGCATTTTTCAACCCCGCCAAGCGTTCCTACATTCCTTTTCTTGTTGATCGGACGCAACTCGTTCTCGCCAACTGGTACGTCGCCGTCTCGGAAATCATCGCGATGGGGAGCGGCCTCGCTCTCGGCGCATGGCTGCTGGGAAATCTGACGCCATCCGAATGTCTGTACATAACCGGTTCGCTGTTCTTCTGCGGGCAAGTCCTGCTTTGGTTCCTGCCGGGGAAAGCTTCTGCGGACAACCCATCCGACGAAAAAACGCCCTCCCTGCTCGTTCAATTTCGTGAAGGGTGGCGCCACGTTCGAGAAAACCACGCAGTGTTCGCCGTCCTGATACGCCTTACCCTGCCCTATTACTTCGGCGTCGGCGTTATTTATGCCGGCATCGGGCTGGTTGCCGGGCAAATCGCGCCGGACAACACCGGAAAAATAGTCGGCGACCTGCTGTTTTGGCTGGCGACAGGCGCGCTCGCCAGCTTTGCCCTTCGCAAAGTCTGGCAGCACTTCGCCGAGCCGCTGGGCGCCAGCCTTTCCGCACTGGGATGCGCGTTGGGGTGCTTTCTGATGTGGCTATTTCCCGGCGACATCGTGCTGATGCATGCCAAATTGTTTTTGTGCGGCGTCTTCGTCGGCCTGATGTACGTGCGCACCAACTACCTCCTCCACTTGTTCGCAGCACCCGCCTTCGTTGGTCGGGTCATGAGCGTCAATGAACTGCTGGGCAGTTTTTGCTTTGCCGTTTCGGCGGGCGGTATCGGCGCCGCCGGCATATATTTCACCCCCACGACATGCTGGATAGGGGCGATGGCCGTATTCCTGTTTGCCGCTCTAGCCCTGAAATCCACGGCGATTTTGAAGCACCCCGACAATGTTGCCCGAATATCATCTACACTGGATTCATCCATGCCTTGACGAAGCCACTTGCCAACATCCTGAATTCCGCTTAAATTTCGTAAACTCAAGCTCATAAATCACCTTGATGAACACTTTAGTCGCACTTATCGCCATGGCGCGCCCCGTAGTCTGCCTTCTGGGTGGCATCGGCGCGGCTGCCGGTTTACTGGTCATCGCGCCAGATAGACCCTTGCCGTTCCTGCTGCAAATTGCCTTGATACAGGCATTGGTATGGGGAGGTGGGTTCACCATCAACGATTACTTCGATGTCGAAAAAGACCGGCTTAACGAGCCATGGCGCGCCATCCCTTCGGGCCGGGTATCGCGAAAGCAGGCACTGGGCAGCGCAATTCTTTTGTTCCTGGCAGGCAACGTCTGGACTTGGCTGCTGGAACCCGGCCTTGTTTTATTCGCTCTGCAACAATCCCTCCTGCTGGCGGCCTACAGCCGTATCCTGCGCTGGAACGGCATTGCCGCCAACGTCCTGACCGCTTACCTGAGTGCCTCAGCCATCGCCTGGGGCGCCGTCCACACAGGAAATTCCGCCGGCTTGATGCCGGCTTTTGTTTTCATCTTCCTCCTAGTCTGGTCGCGCGAAATTGTATTCGACATTCACGACCGCCATGGCGACGCCTCGGTCGGCATCCGTTCCTTCGCCACCCTGTGGCCGGAGGACAAGGCGTTTCGCTTGAGTTGGCTGCTGCTGGGTTTGTTGCTGGCAGTCGAAGGGGCGATATGGGCGGGCTTCCACTTGTTGCACCCCATCGCTTTTATAGGCAGCATTTCGACTGCGGTGCTGGCGACAGCCCTAGGTCTGGCGCGTTACCAAACAACTCGCAGCAAGGCCAATTACCTGCGCTTTGCAAATCTCGGCAGGCTATCCTTCCTGCTCGCCCTGCCGGGGCTTTATCTCAATCTTCCGCTGATATAAGCGCGGATGGACGCTCCAGAAGGCGTTACCGCAATATTTGCCGAACCCAGTGGCTGGCTGGCGGGAATGGCGGCGGGCGGTGCATTCGCTATCGCCGCAGTAAGCTGGTTCATATTGTCCAACCTGGCCGCTGAAGACCGCGAGATGATCGGCGGCAAAGAGGCCCAGCGGCTTTGGCGGGTTTACTCGGTGCTGGCCGCCACCTTTATTTCCACCGGCTGCGCCCTGTTGTATTACGCCTTATTCGCCCGCTATGGGGTAGGCCAGTCTTTTAAATTCCTTGGAAGAGGTGCGGAAACTTTTTTGGGTTGGCTTTTGTTTGCCTTGGGTTTCGTCCTGTTGCCGGTTTTTCTCGCTGAATTCGCGCTGGCGAGAATCAGTGTAGATGTTGGATTTACCGAGCACTATGAGATAAATTTTTTTCCCAGGCTTCCTGGCGGAATGAAAACCTTTTATCGAAACAATCCGGAAAGCAATACCATCTTTGGTAGTTTAGTAAATCGACTGGGAAAACTCGGAATTTGGTTGTTGATATACGTCTTGTCGAGCGCATTTGGCGTGCAACTTTATTGGAATTGGCGCAAACGATTGCAGCATGATGACAGTGCTTGGCGCAGGATACTCAGGTTGGTTAGCGGAGATCAATTCTGGGTAGATGTGCATGTCATGACCAGCTTGATAACGGTTGGAGCAATCATGTACGCAACGGTATTCACCGATGCGGATTTCGGTATCATGAGAAATATACTGGTTGCCTACGTCGCTACCGTCTATTTTTATTTTTTGTTTTTTGTCACGTTCGTCCTGAATGCATCCAAATCCATCGCAGGATGGACTCGTTTCTGGATATTTTTAACCGGCACCATCTATTTTGCATTGCTGATACTCGACATGTTGGGGCACCGGATTTCTGAGCAACAGGAGCAACTCAGCAAGTTATATTCCATTGTTGGACAACCTACCAACGGATTACTGCCTTGGTATCTGTTGATGCTGGGCATTATTCTTGGGGCACGTTTTTTCGAGGATTGGCTAAGCATCACCCGGATCAGAAAAGAATTTCTCGAAAAACAATTGGGGCAACTTCTGCTGAGGAGTACCAGTGTCGACATGGCGGCACGACTGGTGCATCGGGTAGGCAATCGCCTGCAAGCCCCGCTGGGCGCCTTGGGCGCCGTCGTTCCAGAATTGAAGTCATTGGCCGAACAAGGGAATGCTCGCTGCGGCATCCTCTGGGAATCAGCCCAAGTCGGGCTTGGTTCACTGCAAGGCCTGAAAAAGGAACTGGAAGACTTCAAGCAGGGCACCCGACTAGCCCATACAACAGATTGGCTGGACGCCGCTGTCACGCTCAAGGAAATCGCGGGTGAGGTCGGTTTGGCTGAAAGCGACATCCTTAGCCCTAGTGAAATCAGGAAAATGGAAATCCTGACTCACGCTCAGGATTACAAGGAAACTCTGCGCAACCTGCTCAACAATGCTGATTATGCCGCACAAAAAAGCCAACCGCCGCGTTTTGCGATCCGTCTGACCTATTTACCTGAATCGCCTTACCCATTACGCATCGAAATTTTCGATAACGGCGAAGGCTTTAACGCCGACTTTCGCGACCACATTTTTCTTCCCTACTACTCCACCAAGGCAGAAGGCTCCGGCCTGGGGATGTTTCTCGCCCAGACATTCATGGCAAACATGCAGGGCAAAATCCGGGCAGAAAGCCGCCAAGCCGGCGATTCATTGACTGACGCACCCGACTGGGTGCAAACCCGTTTCATTCTGGACTTTCCCACCAACCGCGTTAAATTCACTTAATCGACATAAAAAGGAGTATCACCATGGGAGAAAAAATAAGAATCCTGATCGCCGATGACGACCCCGACGTTCGCCAGAGCCTGACATTGGCTCTGGCGCTCGACCCGCAATTCCAATATGAAACAGAAACGGCAGCAACAGTTGAAGAAACCCGCATGAAAATGCATACGCATTCCCCCCAGATTTTATTGCTGGACAACCACTTTCCCGATTCGCCACGCGCCGGGCTGGACGAATTGCTCCCGGAATTCGCCGCACAATTTTCCGACACCACAATTATCATTATCACGGCTCTACGTGGCGGCGATACCATGCAAATTGCCACCGCCAAAGGTTGGGGGGCGGTAGGCTTTCTGGACAAACCCTTTTCCAATGAGGCGTTATACGAGGCCATCAATAAAGCCTACCGCGCTTGGCAGGCCGACCATAACGATGGTAATTGTTAACGGGAGAGCGCAATGTCTTATACAACCTTGCCACACGGCATCGCCTGCCTGGTTTTGGAGCGTTTTCGCGCCATACTTGCCGAACATGGCGAAGAACGCATTCCCACCATCAACCACCGTCTACGCTTTGAGCGGCTTTTGTTGCTCGCATGCGAAGCCGTTAATGACCGCTGCCGGGAATTTCACCCTGAATGGAGCTTACGTTTGAGCGGGCATGTGATGCTGTATCAACCGGGGGCGCACGACCCGATTCGACCCACTACCTTGCGCAATGCCCTGTCGCAAAACGTCGCTGAAGGGCGAATGGTAAAAGACTCTTTGGATTGCCCAACCAATTACGGGCTCACCCCGGCAGGCGAGGCTGCCGCCCGTGAAACCTTGGAAATTCTGGCAGAAACGTTATCTTGCGAAATGGTGGAAAGCACAATTGATGCCGTGCTACGTACTTGGCGGACCACCGAACCGATTAGCTTATTACGCCCAATATACGAACAGGCGGCTACGGTTATTTCTCGCGAAGGCCCCCAAGCCACGCTGGACGTGCGCGACGCCCCGGTGCGACATTTTGTAGAAGCCTATCTACTTCGCCCCCTACCCTCCGCAACGCTCACACCAGCATAGTCAGACATTCAGCAATCATTGAGTAGGAATAAATAATAATGAAAATGGAAGACAGCGCTGTTGCACTGGAAAAACTTGATGAGTTGACCGAACGGCAATCGAAAGCAATCAGAGGAATTCTTAAGGATATGCTTGATATTGCCAAACTGCCTCAAGACAGGAGTGATTCCAACAACAGCTACTATCACCGCCCTCATCAGGTTTTTCTTATTGAAGGCGGTCGTGGAGACGGCAAGACCTCGACTTTGCTGACTCTTCACCGCTTCCTTCGCCATTCCCTCAGTGGAAATGGGAGCTTTGGTGAGGAGTTCAAAGACCTTCCAAGCATGGCAGTAACCCTGCCGTTGATTATTCCTGAAGAAATGACCGCCAATGAGCGGATTATGGAAATGGTACTGGCAAGTATTACCGATAGCATCGACAAGGAATTGAAGCAATGCAAGCACAGCACTGAAACGGGGACGGAATTCAAGAAAAAGCAAGAGTTGGGTTCATTACGTAACCAGTTACATCGCGAAATTTTCGACGGCTGGACCTTTGCCGAAGCACTTGGGTTGGAAACTCTCAGCCGTGACGCTATCGATTACCGTGACTTTGCAATACGGCGCGCTGAAGAGTCCGTACTAGCAACTCGCCGGATAGAAACCTGGAGAAAGTTTGTTGACGAATTGCTGATTACCATGGGCAGGAAAGTGCTGGTTGTGTGTTTTGACGATACCGACTTGGCCCCCAGCACGGCGGATGATATCGCAACGACCATGCGCCTCTACTTGGATCATCCACGCATTGTCACTCTACTAAGCGCGCAACTGGATATTCTGCAAGAGAATATCAAAATGACGCGCATCAACCGCATTCCTCGGAGAGTAGCTGATTGCCTCCCACTCACAACAGAACTTCTCAGCGAACAGATTAAAGAACAGGATGAAGAAGTTGGTGAACTGGTTTACAAATTGCTGCCTAGAAAATTCCAGCACCCACTTGGATTAACTCAGGACGACTTTAAAATTACCCATCCATTGGGGAAACTGATAGCCGACACGCTTCACGACCTCGATGATCTCCGCGCCCATCAGGCAGCCAGTATGTTGCGGGTGCTGGCCGTGGATCACCGCAACACCGTATTGAAATCCTTGCGTGAATGGATCAGGTTGTTGGCAGCATTATCAAAACAAGTCACTGAGGCGAAACCGGCAGGCAATGCAAAGCAACCTGACGGTGGGGAAGCCTCCGGCAATTCCGGCAAAGTAACCTTCCCATGGACATCCATCATTGTTTCGGAAATATTGGCCGTCCCCAAATTTGGCCTTCTTTCCAAGTTATTAAATAAGCTGGGCGGGCAAGATCCCTTGCGCACTTTTCTGGAAAACGTAAAGGATGTCGGCATCCTCAACAACACTCTTAAAGTCGATAACAAGACATTTTCCGGGAACCGCTTTATCCGTTTATATTTCCTTTTTTTGGATTTTGCTGCCGAATATGCCGACATTCCCCAAGAACAAATTGACGAATGGGCTATCACAGGACTCACTTCGGGTTTACATCCGCAATCCAAAACCATTCTTCAAGCCGTCAAGGAAGTTGGCGGAAAACGAAATCGATTCACCCGATTCGACTATATTCTGCCATCGAATTGTTTACATTTTTCACAACTCCTGCATCTTACCCAACTCAGGCGTTTTTCCCCGGCAGCGGCTCAACAGGAACAATACGTTCAGGTACTCACCGAACTGAAACCCTTGCGATTTTTACCAGGAGCACTTAAACAAGAACAACTGCAAATCCTTGGACTGCTTCCTTCAGCAGACATTGAAAAGAGCGAACAATTTCGGTTAGTAACAAAGGCGTTGATAGATAACCTCCTTGGTAAGGACGAAAGCGCCAGAATTGTTGGCGCCAACCGTTACCTGATCGGTGGGGCCACCGCTTATGCCGCTTGGAAATTGAAACATTCCAATGATAAATATGACGAAGCCAGTTTTACCGAATCAATTCATCACTACTTTGACATGACGGGCAAGGCAGTCAGTGCCAAGGCAAAAGCCTTCTGGAATTTTGCTGCCAATTGGCTGATCGCAGACGCCGAGGAAAAGATATTTATTGACGCCCTGCGTCATATGTTGGCCTGCGCGGAGGAGCTATTCACCGGTGGGGAATCTCAAAGCCTGCCACGCTTTGAACCAAAATCTCTGCTGGACAACATGGGTAATGCACTGAAAACCATCCAATCCTCACCGGATTCCGCACTATTCCTAGCTGCCGTTCTGATGCCCCTGACGAGGATGATGGAAATTCAAGCATCCCTTTTTCAAACCGATGACATTAGCCGAATTACCGAACTTTCAGAAAAAATATCCAGTTTTCCCAATACATTAACTATCGCGACACACCCCCGAACGGAGAGTGAGGTTTCCGTCCAGTTAGCGGAGGAGCTAATTTCCGATGCAAAGAAACTCAAACAGGCTGCCATAAACAACGGCAAACCCCTCGCCGAACTTGACCGCGAAGGCCAGCTCAAACGCTTGAACCCGATGAACGTCTCCGCCTGACGCATGTACGCCCATGCCCGGTTAGCGCAACAATGAACAGACCACCGCTTTCCGATGTCGCAATTGCACGTGCTTTCATTGGTTGGCGTGAGCGCCGCCGCTGTGGTTTCGTGTCGCTACCCGCCGAGGAGCAGGTCAAACCCGGCGCGAGGGAGTTTTCAAGTTTCAAGATTAGCGGCGGACTCCTCAAGGAGTTCGATAACCTGATTCTCGAAAAAGCTTACCCCCACTTGACTGACGACGAGCGGGAAAATGCGATTGTGGCGTTTTTCCAAAAATACCGGGATTTTCCCGGCTGGCATCGCGCGATGCTCGAAGGGCTACCCCTGAATTTCGAGTTTTTCGGCGGGCAGCCGCAAGTGGAACTCAATATGCTGCCCTTGTTGCGCAAGACGGAGAGCGACGGGGACGCGCTGGCGATGCTGGCCTTCGTTCAGCAAGCCGACTGGTGGCAGGCTGCCGAACTGGAAACATGGGGTGGGCAGATCGGCTGTGCCGACCGGGGGCTGAACAGCCTGCTGAAGAAAGGCACTGTGGAGAACCACGTCCATATGGAAGGCGGTTATACCGTGCCGCATAACTGGATGCTCATTCTTTTCGGTGAACTCAGTTTGAACGCAATCGACAAGTATTCGATTTCCGCTCAGGAAAAATCCGAAGGAACATCGCTGTCGGAAATTCAGGAGGATGTTTGGGACATCCAGAAGGGATTGAATGCCTGGACTCACCTGCTTACCAAGTTCGCCCGCGCGCAATACGACGAACCCGCCATTCCCACCAGCCACCCGATACGTACACTACCCCTTCCCGATTTTGATCCGCCGCCGCTAGAGCGGCGGGTTTTGCCCGTGACCCAACCGCAGCGCGATGCATTGACTCTGGAAAGGTGTGTTTTGGCGTGGGCTTGGCATCAAGCGCTGAGTAATCCCTGCGATGACGCCAGTGAAGAAGAAAAGCAGCATGTCATCAATCAGTTGGATAAGTATCTTTTTGCCAAGAATCTGTTTCTTAAAGCGGTCATTCAATATCCTGGTTCGCCGCCGGGGCTGACCCGCTTCAAGAAACATTTCAAGAGGCACAAAGCCTCGGCCCGCTATTCCCCGTCGCGTTCCGTCATGATGTATTCCTTTGCGACGCTTTTGGAAAACATCGCCGATAACCCGCATCTCGAAAAACTGGAATTTCGCATCGCGCCTTGCGACGACGTTCGCGGCTATATCAATTTTTTCCAGGCATGGAATGGGCTGGCCGGAAAGTTTCAGGAAGAGGCGAACGAGGACAACGAGCGCCTTGCCAAACTCTACCGGAACACCCGATTTATCATCCATTTCATCCGCGACCCGAAGGGGATAGGGGATACGCCATCTTTTCACAGGCTCAGACGGCAGCTTGGCGTTCAATCGGCAATTCTGCACCATTTTCGCGTTCGCCACCCCGACCTGGCGAAGCTGATTGTCGCCATCGACGTGGCGAACCTGGAGAGGGAATGCCCGCCGGAGATTTTCGCGCCGTTTCTGCGCTTGCTGCGGGAACCCCATTTGGCTCGCCCAAACACGGCAAGCGATTGGGATGAAATCGGATTTAAGGAAACAGACCCGGATTACACGGATAAATGGCGCCGGGTGGAACTTGCAGGCTCGTTGCTGACGCCTTCGCTGCCCAAGCTGGGGCTGACTTACCACGCGGGTGAGGATTTCTTTAACCCTCTTGACGGCATGAGACAAATGGATGGCGCAATTCGCTACTGCAAAATGGCGGCTGGCGACAGGATAGGTCATGGCTTGGCAGCGGGCATGGACTTGGATAAGTTCTTTTCTTCTGCTGCCTCGCAAACGTCGATGCCGCAAGGCGCCATCCTGGATACGCTGGTATGGCTGTACCAGCGCACCGCCGGGCAAATACCGCCAGCAGAATCCCGTGCGCTTGATGACGCAAAAAACGAACTGAGCCATAAAATTTATGGCTGCCGGATTGAATGGCGAACATTGGAAGAATTGGCTGAATTGCGTTTCAAACTTCCTCCCAACGTTGAACGCTATCGGGAACATCCCAAAAAGCTTAGTCAAAGTTCGCAGGCGGATGAGGTTTTATTGCAGGAGCACTTCGACCCAGATATTGCCGACCGCAGAAAAGTCTGGATCAACCAATACCGTTATTTTTCGAATCTGCCGACCATCTGCCGCATTGCGCAGGAATCCTTCATGCAGGAAATCAACGCGAAGAGAATCATCGTTGAGTTCAACCCGAGTTCCAACCAATCGCTTCTTCGTATCGACACCCTTGCCCAGCACCCTTATTGGGGCTATCGATCATTGCTGGGAAAAGCGCCGGAAGTCACCATCAATACCGACGATCCGGGCGTATTCAACACGCGGCAGGATATCGAATACGGTTTGATGTTCCATTCCATGCTCAAGCGTTTACCCATTGAAGCGGCGCTGGATGAACTGGAACAAATCAGGGTTAGAGGCTTTACTTCGCATTTCGGCTAGAGAAAATGCGTGCATTCAGCGTATTGGATAGCAATGGGGCGCTGACTATTCTGTGCCGAAATCTGTATCTAGGTGCCGACTATCTGGCGCTTTTTCCGCCATACGAAGAAAAGCGACCACTGGGTCTGATCGTAAACGCCTTCTTCCGCATGGTGGAAAAAACTCGCTATCCGGAACGGGCAAAGTTGTTGGCCATGGAAATTGCCACCCGCACTCCGCATATCGTGTGCCTCCAGGAGGTATTTCACTACCGACTTCAGGAGCCGTTTGCCCAGTCCCCCACCATTGATCTGGATTTTTTGGACATTTTGCTCCGCGAACTGGCACTGCTCCGAGAAAACTATCAGATAGCCACGGAGGCTCTTGCCACGGAGGCGCGGCTACCCATTATTCGGAATGGGCGGATTCAAAGCCTCCAAGTTATTGACCGCGATGTCATCCTTGTTCGAAACGGCATGAATTTCCACTCTGGCGGGTATGCGCAGTTCAGGGAGATACACACCCTTGATCTACCCAACCGAACCCATGAAGAAAAACGCGCCATCTCGATCCGTCGAGCGTACGGATGGATAAAGGTGGTTTGGTACGGACTAACAATTCAGGTGTTCAACACCCATCTTGATGACTCTTCAGATGCAGTTCAACTTTCCCAGGCCCGTGAACTCTGCAATTTGCTCATGACTGAAATAGGTCCGGTGGTAATCGCTGGCGATATGAATGCCGTTCCCGGAAGCAATACTTACAAAGCATTCCTGGACGCTGGATTCAGTGATCCTTTCCAAACCGATGGGAAAGACACTTACGGGGCAAAAGCCGACCTAAGCGATAATCCCCTAGTTTTTGCGGAACGGATTGACCATATTTTCATGCGCGGCCCTCTGGAATGTCGTGCCGTTGAACATTTTGGAGACAATCCAGACGCAAGAACCGCACCGCCGAAACTCTGGCCTAGCGATCACGCCGGCTTAATGGCAGTGTTGAAACCTATTCCCCCTTCTTGTTACCACCCGATGGCGTAATTGGTCAGTCAGCCAGCTTGAATTGCCCACCCGCAAGTGATATAAATCACGGTATATACCATCGTACCGGGGGACGCCATGCAAACCGCCAAACTCTTCAAGAATGGCCGCAGCCAGGCCGTGCGGCTGCCTGCCGAGTTCCGTTTCGAGGGTGACGAAGTATTGATCCGGCGCGACCCGCTTACCGGAGATGTGATCCTCAGTCCGCGCAATCGCAAGTTCGAGGATTGGCTCAAATTGCGCGACAAGCTACTTCCACTGATCCCGCCCGAAGAACTGGATGCGCTGGATAATCTGCGCGACTTAGGCCCAGCCGTCGAGCGCGACTGGCCATGAACGGCTTACTGATTCTGGACACCAATGCCGTCTCAGCGATTACCAAAGGACGGGCCGAATCACTGAATACGATCCTGACCGAAACCCCGTACTGTATTTCGGTAATCACCGAAGCGGAGTTGCGCTTCGGCTTAGCGCGCCGTCCCGTCAATGCCGACTTGCGGCGCATCGTCGAAAACTTTCTGGCATCCGTGGATATCCTGCCCTGGACATCGGCCTGCGCCGCGCAATATGGTTTTCTGTGTACCGAACTGGAACTGCGGGGCAAAACCCTTGCACCGATGGATTTGCTCATCGCCGCCCAAGCCGTCGCCGCCGGCTGCCCCCTGGTCAGCGCCGACCGTGCCTTTACCCAGGTGCCCGGCTTGCAGGTGTTCGACTGGTCGGCCCCCGCCAATGGAAACTAAAATCTCCTTATCCCCGCCAAAAGGCACCGACGTGGATAAGCCGCGCAACCTGGCGAAGTCGGTGACGGTGGAGTAAGCGCCAAAACACGGGAAACGCCCCCGATTTCCCCATCATTAGACGCTGCCAACATTGGATAACTGCTATCATTTACTATTCGTCTAGTGCAGGGAGTATGGGAATGTTCAAGAAATTATTTCTGGTGTTTTTCCCGATTCTGTCCCTTTCCGGTTCAGCCCAGGCGGCGGCCACCAACGAGGAAATGGATTGCCTGTTCAATTGGGCGGAAAGGAGCTACGCCCAGCTTTTTTCACCCGCGCAAGCGCCGTCCCAAGCCTTGGGCGCCTATTACTACCGCTATTATTCCGCCACCAATGCCTATCTGGGGGTAGACAAGGATCAGCAACATGCGGTCTTGCTGTTTGGCGGCGCGATGCAGGACTTGGGCGATGTCGCCCCCTTCATCGCATCCGCCGGGTGCGGCGCCTCCTCCTCGACAGGAACCCAGGGGATGAGTTATGCCGGAACCTGGACCTGGTCGGCCGGCGCCTACTATACGGTGCAGTTCGTCCTCACCCAGAACGGCAATGACCTGACCGCGCAAATCCCCGCCACCGGGCAACACTTCACCGGCAAACTCGATGGAACGACCGCGGTATTTGTCGAGGACGACGGGAAAGCCACCGCGCAGGCCACGGTGACGGCGGTTTCCGCCAACGCGGTAGACTTGAAGATGGATAGCTGTGCACCGGCGCTGATGTGCATGTTGCCCGCCGGGTCCGTAGTCCGTCTGACCAGATAAAGAAAACGGGCTGCGGGAGGGCCGATTCGGGCATTCCCGCCGGTTATTCCCCGTTGCTGTCACGCCGCCGGAAATCCCCGTTCCTCGCACTGTTCCTGGAGATGGCGATTGCCGGCAAAGTTGTCGATCACGCCCGCAAAATGGGAGGGCGCTTATGATAAAAGTAGAAAATTGCCTCAAACCCGCCTGGGTGCGCCAGCAGTTCGACCTAGCGTTCCCCGCGCTCCCCCCCGGCAGCGGCGCGATGCTGCAGCTTGGCGGCAAGCGTTTGGTGGAGGTGAACGATAGCGGCCGTGACCTGACCTCGGGCACCGAGGGAGTAAGCACCTTCCCCTTGATGCTGGAAGGCGAGCGAGCCGGGACTTTGCTGCTAAGCCTGCCGGCGGGGAGCGACCCGGCGCAGGCGCAGGTCTGGGGAAACAATCTTATCCAGGTTCTGCAAGGGATGCTGGAATCCGAGCATGGACGCCGTTCGGCGGCGAGCGAGACCCTCGAAAGCTACCGCGAGGTGGCGTTGCTGCAACGCGCCGTCACCGACCTCAACCATTCACTCAAGCCCGCTGCGGTAATTGCCGCGCTGCTCAAGGAATTCAACGGGGTCAACAGCAGCGCGGACTACGGCGCGGTATTTCCTTACGCCGCCGACAGCGGTCAATACACCCTAGATCAATCCTTCGGCGAGGATGCTGCACAAGCGTTCACCAAACTCAAGGACAGCCAGCCGTTTGCCGACATGGCCGCGCGCGAAAGCGGCGACATCGCCAACGATTTGCGGTCCTCCCCGCAATGGGCCGAAATCGCGGGCAAATTTGGCGCGCTGCTATGGTTGCCGCTGGTCGCGCAGGGCGAGAAACTCGGCCTGCTGGTGCTGGGGTCGCGGCACCCGGAAGCCTTCAGCGCCGCCGACCTCAAGCGCGCGCAAACCCTGGCCTCCGTTGCCGCCATCGCGCTGCGCAATGCCCAGCTTTACATGGTCTCGCGCCCCGCGTTGACGCTTCTTCCCGGCAGGAAAAAGAAGGCACTGAAGCTCAAGCAATTCTCCCTGTGGTTCTCGTTGGCGGTATTTGTCGCGCTGAGCGCCAACACCCTGTTCCTGCTGATGATCCAGAAATCCTACGACAGCGTGGTCACGGTGCAGGAACACCGGCAACGCGCGATGTCGCTGGCCAACGAGTTGCGCCAGGAAACCGAACAACTGACGCGCCTGGTGCGGGCCTATACCAGTACCGGCGAAACACGCTACCTGACCTATTACTACGACATCCTGGCGATCCGCCAGGGTGAGAAGCCGCAACCGGAAAAATACGTTTCCGACGCCTATTGGGACATGGCGATTGCCGGTGAAATTCAGCACCGTTTCCCCGAGAACGGGGAGAAGCGTTCGCTGGCGGATCGCATGAAGTCGCTGGGATTCAGCAAGGAGGAATTCGCCGCGCTCAGCAAGATTACCGCCGCGATCGAGGCGATGAAGCAAGTCGAGCAGATCGCCTTTGCCGCGACCCAGGGCCTCTACGACCCGGAAACCGAGGATTTCGTCTCGGACGGCAAGCCCCACCTGGAATTCGCCAGCCAGCAGGTACACAGCCAGAAGTACAACCAACTCAAGGCGAATCTGGTCAAGGCCGTGGTGGGACTGGTTTCGATGGTGGACGAACGCACCAATGCTGCGGTGAGCAAGGCGACAAAAGACCTGGAGCGCTGGATCTACCTGACCTTCGGCAGCGTGCTGTTCACCTTCGCGATGGTGTTGGTCGCCTTCCAAGTGATCCGCCGCCGGGTGCTGCAGCCGATCGACCTGCTATCGCAAGCCGCCGGCCACCTGGCGCAAGGGGATTATTCCACCCGTACCGGGATCGGCAGCGGCGGCACGGCAAGCGGTGGCGTGGCGCGGAATTCCGGCAGTGAGCGGGGCGTCGAGGAACTGCTGGCGCTGGGCGCCATTTTCGACGCCATGGCCGAGTCCATCGAGAAAGACATCAAGCTGCGCCAGCAAACCCTCCAGGAACTGGAGGCCGCCAACCAGAAGGCCGAGGATGCCACCCGCGCCAAATCGATGTTCCTCGCCAACATGAGCCACGAGATTCGCACCCCGATGAACGCCATCATCGGCATGGCCTACCTGGCGCTCAAGACCGAACTGTCGCCGCGCCAGAAGGATTACATCGAGAAGGTGCACAACGCCGCCAAGTCGCTGCTCGGCATCATCAACGACATCCTCGATTTCTCCAAGGTCGAGGCCGGCAAGCTGGAGTTGGAACAAGCGCGCTTCATCCTTGAAGACGTGGTCGGCAATTCCCTGTCGCTGTTGCGCCAGAAGGCCCGCGAAAAGGAAATCGAATTGCTTTTCGACATCGCCGATCCCCTGCTGCTCGGCGACAGCGGGGCACTGCTCGGCGACCCCCTGCGCCTCGGGCAGATTCTCACCAACCTTCTGTCGAATTCGGTCAAATTCACCCATCAAGGGTACGTCAAGCTCACCGTCAACGCCGAACAACGCAGCGACGACGAGGTCATGCTGCGCTTTTGCGTGCACGACACCGGCATCGGCATGACGCCCGAGCAGGTAAGCAACCTGTTCCAGGAATTCACCCAGGCCGACGGCTCGACCACCCGTAAGTACGGGGGCACCGGGCTGGGCTTGACCATCTCGAAGAAACTGGTCGAACTGATGGGCGGGCGTATCTGGGTGGAAAGCGCGGCGGGACAGGGTTCCAGCTTCATTTTCACCGGCCGTTTCCCGATCGCCAAGCCGGTGCCGCCCGCCGCCGCCGTGCTGCCGGGCGTCGACGTACTGCGCGTGCTGGTGGTGGACGACCAGCACGAAGCCCAGTTGGTGCTGGTCGATCTGCTCGGTGCCCTCGGCGTCGCTGCGGCGCATGGTCAGGACATCGCCTGCGCTTCGAGCGGCGCGGAAGCGCTGGCGATGATCCGGCACGCGGTCGATGCCGGGAAACCCTATGACCTGCTGCTGGTGGATTGGGTGATGCCGGAAATGGACGGCGGCGCGGTGCTGCAAGCCCTGCATAACGACGGCATGGCCCATCCGCCGCTGTCGGTGGTGGTCTCCGCCTACGATTCGGAAATGATCCATGAAGCGGCGGAACGTCTCGGCGCCCAGCATTTCCTGCCCAAGCCGGTATTGCCGGAAGCCTTGCGCAAGCTGCTCAACACCCTCACCGGCAATACCGTCGAGGATCGCAACGGCAGCTACGCCAGCCGCGTCGAAGCCAACCTCAACGGAATGCGGGTACTGCTGGCGGAAGACCATCCGATCAATCAGCAACTGGCGGTGGAACTGATGGAAAGCCGCGGCATCGCGGTGACGGTCGCCAACAACGGTCAGGAAGCGCTCGACAAACTGGCCGCCTCCGCCCCCGACCATTACCACCTGGTGTTCATGGACCTGCAAATGCCGGTGATGGACGGCTACGAGGCAACCCGCCGGCTGCGCGCCGATCCGCGCTATTTCGCGCTGCCCCTGGTGGCCATGACCGCCCATGCGATGGTCGACGAACGCGACCGCTGCCTGGCGCTGGGCATGAACGGCCACCTCAGCAAACCGATCGAGCCGGACGACTTGTACGCCACCCTGGCGCGCTACTACACCAACCCGGACGCCTCGGCGGCGGCTCCCATTGCAAAAAGCACCGCCAGCGCGGCACTCGGCGAGGACGCCGGGCCGCCTTTGCCCGAGATCGCCGGGCTGGATAGCGCGGGCGGGCTGCGCCGCGCCGGCAACAAGATCAAGCTGTATCGGCAGATGCTCGCCATGTTCGCCAGCGACTTCGCCGATTGCCACGCCACCTTTACCCGCCTGTTCGGCGCCGCCCACTGGGAAGAAGCGGAGCGCCAGGCCCACACCCTCAAGGGGCTGGCCGGCACCCTGGGCGCCAATGAATTGCAGCCGCTGGGAGCCGCCCTTGAAACCGCCTGCAAGGCCCGCCAAGAGGGGGCCGCCGGCGCCGCACTGGCTGCCCTGATGCCGCAATTGACGCCGCTGCTGGCCGCCCTGCGCCAGTACTTTGCCGAAGCGCCGGAAGAAGCCCCTGAAACCACGGTCGGGCAGCCGGGCCAGTTGCCCGACTGTCTGCCACAACTGCGCCAGTTGTTGGCCGAGGGCGACGGTGACGCCATCGATCTGTGGGACCGGCATCATAAGGAATTTGCCGGTGCCCTGGCGCCGCAATCGGTGCAGCGCATCGACACCGCCCTGCGAAATTTCGAGTTCGACAGCGCCCTAGCCGAGTTGCCGACGGACGCGCCGGCTGCCCCACAGCCCGCCATGCTCCCCGATTGCCTGCCGCAACTGCGCCACCTGTTGACCGAAGGCGACGGCGACGCCATCGAACTGTGGGAAAAGCATCACCGGGAATTCACCGGTACTCTCGCACCGCAATTGATACAGCGCATTGACACGGCCCTGCAAAACTTCGAATTTGACGGTGCATTGGCGGTGTTGGCCGAATTGCCGGACAGCACGCCCATGAACGGAGAAAAATCATGACCACAACCGCAAACGAACGCCCGACAGTCCTGGTCGTGGACGACACGCCGGCCAACCTGAGCCTGCTCAACAGCCTGCTCAAGGATCTCTACCGCGTCAAGCTCGCCAACAACGGCATCAAGGCCCTCGAACTGGCCGCCGCCGCGCCGCCCGACCTGGTGCTGCTCGACATCATGATGCCGGAAATGGACGGTTACGAGGTGTGCCGCCGCCTGAAAGCGAACAACGCCACCAGCCACGTGCCGGTCATTTTCCTCACCGCCAAGACCGAAATCGAGGATGAGGAACTGGGTTTCTCGGTCGGCGCGGTGGATTTCATCCACAAACCGATCAGCCCGCCCATCGTCATGGCGCGGGTCAGAACCCAGTTGCAGGTCAAGGCCTGGCAGGATTTTCTGCAGGATCAAAACGCCTGGCTGACCAAGGAAGTGGAGCGCCGCCTGTCCGACGTCAACCGCCTGCAGGAAGCCTCCATCATGGTGATGGTGTCGCTCGCCGAGTTTCGCGACGAATGCACCGGCAACCATATCCGCCGCACCCAGGAATACACGCGAGTGCTGGCCGAACGACTGGCGCACCTGCCCCAATACACCAACCTGTTGACCGCCGAGCACATCGAACTCATCGCCAAATCCGCGCCGCTCCACGACATCGGCAAGATCGCGATTCCCGACCATATCCTGCTCAAGCCCGGCAAGCTCACGGCGGAAGAGTTCGACATCATGAAGACCCATACCACGCGCGGCTATGACATGCTGCGCACCGCCGCCAAGCACATGGGGGACAACGGCGAATTTCTGGCCATGGCCATGGAAATCGCCCGCAGCCACCAGGAAAAATGGGATGGCTCCGGCTACCCGGACGGCCTGGCCGGCGACGCCATTCCCCTGGCGGCCCGCCTGATGGCGGCGGCGGATGTGTTCGATGCGCTGACCACGGTGCGCCCCTACAAAACCGCGATGCCCCACGAACAAGCCGTCGCCATCATCGTGCAGGGAAGCGGCAGCCATTTCGATCCGCAGGTGGTCGAGGCGTTCATGGCGAGCCAGGAAGACCTGCAGCGCATTGCAGCCAAGTGGGTCGATGAGGTGTAGCGACAATCATGATGAATAGCGGCCAGCCCGAATTTTCAGACCAAGGGAAAACCATGAAAAACCTTATCGCCTGCGGATTGGCGGTTATTTCCGCCGTGGGCGCGATCACGGCGCGCGCGGCGGAGGTTTCGCTATCCGGATTCGCCACCGCCGGTTACGCGCGCTCGGATCAAGACTACAACTATCAACGCTTCGTCGACCAGCAAGGTACCTTCAAACGAGATTCGGTGCTGGGTGCGCAAATGGACGTGAAGCTGAACAACGAGTTCGGCGTTACCCTGCAAGGCAAGCTGGCGCCCTCCATGAACAGCGACCAGGGCGTGGATGCCACGGTATCGTGGGCCTTCCTGTCGTGGCGCCCGACCAACGACTGGCTGATCCGCGTCGGCAGGCTGCGGATTCCCGTGTATCTGCAAAGTGAAAACATGGATGTCGGCGCCACTTTCGATTTCGCGCGACTGCCGGCGGAAGTGTATTCCTCCGTGCAGACGACCGACGGCGACGGTCTTTTCGTGGGCAAGACCTGGAATCTCGATGACTACGAGTTGACGCTCAACGGCTACTGGGCCTCCGCCAAGATGCACTACCGCTATTACCGGCGCGACGATGCGCAGCCGCTGTTTTCGGCGGGATCGTACTTCGTGCCGGTCAAGTCAACGGCGCGCGGATTGATCCTGACCTTGCAGCGCGACGACGATACCCTGCGGGTCAGCGCCCACGACATCGCCACCCGGATTACCGACGACCAGTGGCTACCCGTAACCTTTCCTTACGTCGCAATGATGCCGGGGGTCGGCTATTATCAAACTACCAACCTGCTGCCCGGCCCCGGCGTTCAGAGCGTCGCCGACATTCGCGCCATGGCTTACACGCTGGCCGCCGACGTGGCGGTGGGCAACGGTTTCCGGGTGATGGGCGAATATGTGCGGCGCAACGTGCCCGACGTGGCGACCGGGCCGGACTCGCAAGGCGCCTACCTGGCGTTGCTCAAGCCGATGGGGGCGTGGACGCCCTACGTCAGCGTGGCGCGTTTGGAATCCATGGAGCGGACCCGCAGCCTCTACAACAAGGTCAACGGCAACAGCGTTCCCGCCTTCATCCCCGGCGCGGCCCTGATCAATGTCTCTCAGCGCGCCGGAGCGGACGGCATCAATGCCTATGACCAGACCACCTGGGCGCTGGGAACCTCATACCGGCTGGGCCTGAACAGCAAGGTCAAGGCCGAATGGGCGCGCACCCGCAGCGGCGACATGTCGCTTTTCATCGACGCGCCGCCCGGCGGCCAGTCCGGCAAGCAGGTGGTCAACGTCCTGACCTTTTCCTACAACGTGGTATTTTGAGGGGAGGCGATCATGAAAACGACGATTAAAATTGCCTCGCTGGCGGTTTCCCTCGCCTTTGCCCAAGCCTACGGCGGCGACATCGTGGTGATCGGCAACGGCAACGTCCCCAAGATGGACAGCGCGACGATCCAGAAAATTTACACCGGGAAACTGATCTCGGTTTCCGGCGTCAGCGTCGTGCCGGTCGGGGTAAAACCCGGCATGGCCGCGCGCAATCGCTTCCTGCAGGATTTTCTCAATCAGGACGAGGAAAAATTCACCGCCTACTGGACGGTGCGCCGCTATATCGGCAAAGGCGTGCCGCCCGCCGAAATGGCCAGCACCGCGGAGGTCATCAGCCACGTGCAAGCCACGCCGGGCGCGGTAGGCTACGTGGACGAGGCCGAACTCAAGCCAGGGCTAAATGTGATCGCCCGCAAATAGCGCCGCCCACTGTTGATGACCGGCCAGAAATTGAGCAGAATCACCGCATGAATAAACTTTTTATCGCCAGGCTGGTTGGGCTTGCGCTCTGCCTGTTCCCCGCCGGATTGGCTTGGGCCGCACCCGAGCAGGGCGAAGGCGTGAATGTCGGCAAGCCGTCGATGTTCCGCAATCTGGTTCCCGCCGAAATGCTGGAACGCCAAGCCGTCCAGCAATACGCCGACCTGAAGCGCCAGGCGGCGGCCAAGAACGCCCTGGGGGCGGATAGCCATTCCCAGGTCGTGCGGCTGCGCGGCATCGCCGACCGCATCATTCCCTATGCCGCCAAGTTCAACCCCCGCGCCACCGCCTGGAAGTGGGAAATCAACCTGATCGGCTCCTCCCAGGTGAACGCCTTTTGCATGCCCGGCGGGAAAATCGCTTTTTATTCGGGTTTGCTGAGCAAGCTGAAACTCAGCGACGACGAGGTCGCCATCGTGATGGGCCACGAAATCGCCCATGCCCTGCGGGAGCACGCCCGCGAACGCCTGGCCAAGAGCGAACTCACCAGCCTGGGCGCATCCCTGCTGGGACAACGTATCGGCGACGGGCGCTATGCCGCCCTGTTCGAAGCCGGCGGCTCCTTGCTGAACCTCAAGTTTTCGCGCAGCGACGAGTCCGAAGCCGACCTGGTGGGCCTGGAACTGGCGGCCCGCGCCGGGTTCGACCCGCGTGCCGGGGTTTCCCTGTGGGAAAAGATGGGTGCCGCCAGCAAGGGCGCGCCGCCGCAATGGCTGTCCACCCATCCTTCCGGGCAGAACCGCATCAAGGAAATCGAGCGGCATTTGCCGGAAGTGCTGCCCCTCTATGAACACGGGCACAACCAGACCATTCCCCGCTAGTTCTCGTAGAATGGCGGGAACTTCAACGCCCTAATCAAGAACTCCCCATGTTCAACTACTGGTACGTTTGGATCATCGCCGCCCTGCTGCTGCTCATCACGGCGGGCTTCGCCCTGCGCTTCGTATGGCCGGCGCTGCGCCTGCGGCGGGAACTGGCGGGCGTCATCGCGGCGCTGCGGAAAGCCGGAGCGCAATCCGGCGAATCCTCGCCAGTGCGCGACCACATCACCGCCCAGGTGATGGCGCGGACCTCGTTCGTTCACGTATGGGGCGAATATGCCCAGACCCTGCACGCGCAAAAAACGGCGGGACAAGACGCGGCGCGCTGGCGCGCCACCGCGCTCGCCGAAACCTTCTTCACCGACCAGGCGCTGGTCGATATCCCGTTGAAAACCGATTACTACAAACACCTGCCCGGCATCATGACGGGCCTGGGCATCATCGGCACCTTCACCGGGCTGATTATCGGCCTGGGGAATTTCGACGTTTCCATCGAGCCGGGGCAGGCCCAGGCGCAACTGCGCACCCTCATCAACGCGGTCGGCCACGCCTTCATCGTTTCGGCCATCGCCATCACCCTGGCGATGGTCTTCACCTGGGTCGAAAAATCCTTGGTCACCGCCTGCTACCGGCTCGCCGAGGAACTCCGGCAGGGTATCGACAGCCTCTTCGATACCGGCTCCGACGTCGAATACCTGGAACGCCTGGTCGCGGCAGCGGAATCCTCGGCGCGGGAAGTGGCGCAGATCAAGGAAACCCTGGCGGAACAGTTGGTCGGCGCTCTTGCCGAGCAGACCCGCCGCCAGATCGACGCCGGCGAACGCAACAGCGAGCGGATCGCCGCGGATTTGGGCGCGCTGCTCGCCGACAGCCTGGCCCAGCCGATTGCCGATATCGCCGCCGCCGTGGACACCATCGGGGAGCGCCAGGATAAGGCCGTGACGCGGCTGGTCACGGAAGTGGTGAACGGTTTCTCGACGCACATGGAAAACCTGTTCGCCGGGCAGATGCGCGACCTGCATGAAATCCTCATCGCTACCAACGGCGCGATGGGCGAAATGGTCGCGCAGTTTTCCCGGATGTCCGGCCAGATGGACGACGCCGCCCGCGAAGCGGTCGATGCGATGGGATCGCGGATCGCCGCCACCGTCACCCTGGTCGAGGAACGCCAGTCGGCCATGCATCGGCAGGCGCGCGACAACGCCGAGCATCTGCGCGCCCTGCTCGCCCGCTCGCAGGCCGACACCGCCGAGATGCTCCAGCAACTGGTGGCGAAACTCGGTAGCGAAGTGACTGCGGTTGCCGGCACCCTCCAGGAACAAACCCAATCGGCAAGCGCCAGCCAGCAGGCGCAGGTCGAGAAACTCAGCGGAACCGTCACGGAAGCGGTGCGCGGCATGTCCGGGCAAACCGAGCGGCTGGTGGCCGCGTCGCTCGCCACCAGCGAAAAATTGCAGGACACCACGGCAGCCTTGGCCAGCGCCATGGGCGAGAGCGTTCGCGGCATGAACGACGGCGCGGAAAAGCTCGGCGCGGCGGCGAGCAGCTTCGCCGAGGCCGGCCAACACGTCGCCGCGACCCTCGACGGCGCGGCGCAGGTCGCGACGGATATCCGCGGCGCGGCGGATTCCATGCAGAACACCGCCACCGCCGCCCAGCAGATGCTCGGCAACTACGACGATGCCCACGAAGCCTTCGCCCGCCTGGTGAACGACCTCAAGACCACCATCGACCGCGCCAAGCGCGAGGCCGGCCTGAGCGCGGAGCTCACCGCCAACCTCGAAGCGGCGGCGCGCAAGCTGAGCCACGCCCAGCAGCAGGCGGATGCCTACCTGGACGGCGTGTCGAAAGTACTCCACCAATCCCACCAGGCTTTCGCCGAGAGCGTCGAACGCACGCTGCGCGAAGCCAACCGGCAGTTCCACGGCGAATTGTCGCAGGCGGTCGGCTTGCTCTCCGGGGCCATCGTCGATCTCGGCGACACCGTGGAAACGCTCTCGGGGCACCATCGAACATGATCCAACCGATCAAACTGAAACAAAGGATCGTAGGATGGGTGAAGCGTAGCGCACTCATCGAACTTCGGGCTGATGGGTGCGCTAACGCTTCACCCATCCTACATTTTTTCTCCCGGCAACAGCGCCCATGATCTTCACCGGGCTGCGCCGCGCGCGGGGCGGCGGCAAACGCGACGACGCGGAAAAACCCTTCTGGATTTCCTTTTCCGACCTGATGACCGCGCTGATGGTGCTGTTCATGGTCGCCATGGCGGCGGCGATCATGGTCATCACCCAGGGCGTGCACCGCCTCGAACAGCAAAAGATCGAACGCGACGCCACCCTCAAATCCTGCATGGACGACATCGCCGCCCTCTCCGCGCAACGCGCCTACAGCGGTGTGGCGGTGCGCGGCAGCTCCATCGAATTCGGCTCGATCGCCGAATTCAGCCGCGCCGGGCATACCCTGCCGGACGAGCGCAAGGAGCGAATCCGCCAACTGATGAGCGGCGTCCTGGAAGTGGCGCGCTCCGCCAAGTGCGAGCCGTGGATCAAGAACATCGTGGTGGACGGCTACGCCAGTCAGGAAGGCTCCTATCTCCTCAATCTGAACCTCAGCCTGCAACGCTCGCAGCGCATGTTGTGCGTGCTGCTCGACGCGAAAGCCGCCAACGCCCTCTCCGAAGCCGAACGCAAATTCGTCCGCAAAAAATTCCTGGTCGGCGGCTCGTCGTTCAACGCGGTCAAGGAACGCCCCGAGGAAAGCCGGCGCGTCGAATTTCGCATTGATTTCCGCGAATACGGCGAAAAGGCCCCGGAAGCCGTCGAAATCCCCTGGGACGACGACGCCCGCTGCCCGCTCGACAAACCCGCAGCATGAACGACACCGCCCTCACCGCCCTCGACGACGGCCTGCAAGCCTTCCGCCGCGGGTTTACCCCCACCCCGGAATGGCGCACCCCGCACCCCATGGGCGACATGCTGGCCGTGCTCCGCTCGCGCCACCCGGGCGGGATGCGCCCCCTCGACCGCGAGGGCATCCGCGACACCGTGAACGTCTATCTGCTGACCGGGGTGGTGCTGCACCGCGACGACGTCTTCGACCTGTGTCTCGGCGCGGGATGGTTGGATGCGGAGGGCATGGGCATCCTCGCCGACCGGGAATTGCGCGCACAACTGCTTACCCTGGCGGAAACCCTCAGCGGACGGACCAAGCGGCTCAAGGCCTTCCGCAACCTGCTCTACGCCTACTGGTCGTTTCCCCTCCATGACGACGCCACCCCGCATGCCGCCATCGAAGGCTGGCGGAAACTGCGCCGCTGGCTGAAGGAACGCCACGCCGCATTCGCCCGCCACCCGGCCCGCAAACCCACGTGGTTCAACATCCTCGCCCCGCACCTCCACCTCCTCGACGAGCGCCCGTGCGCCCCTTACGCCGAAGCGCTGTTGCGCGGCGACCTCGAACAACTGCAACTCGCCATCGAATCCCTGCGCATTCCCACCAATTCGTGGCTCAAGACCGAGGCCGTGATGGCGCAGATCGACGCCGCCGCGCAGTGGCCGGACGCAGCTTTCCGCGAACACCTGGGGCAATTGCTGAAAATGGCGACCGGCAAAGCCGCCATCGAGGTGCCCGACGGCGTGGCGCAACGCGCCATCGCCGGGCTGGTGGTGCGCTACGCCCGCCAGGAAAACTACGAACCGCACGCCGAGCTGTTCACCCTCGCCCTGTCCAAAATCGGCAACCCCTGGCGGCAACGCGCCGCGTGGGACGCCCTGGCGTGCGACGCAGACGGCAGCCCCAACTCGCTGGCCCGCGAAATGGTCAGCGACTGGCTCAAGGAACGCCTGATCGGCACGTTCTTCGCCGGCAGCGGACAGGACCCGGCAAGCGCCGAATTGTGGCAACGCTACTCGGTGTTCATGCAGGAAATCTCCCTCGCCTCGCCGTGGCTGGAAGCACAAGGCCGGGCGCTATTGCTGCGCATGGGAGACCTGCTGGTGATCGTCCCGAACAACCGCGACCACCCCATCGAAGCCTACCCCTGGCAAACCTTCTTCGCCGACGGCGGCACCCGCCTGCTCGACAAGGAAACCGTGGCGGGCAGCGAGATTCAAACCATCCTGGCAAAACACCCGCCGACGCTACGCGCCCGCCAAACGTTCGAGGAAACCCGCAAGTTCTTCGAATTCGCCATCTCCGCGAAGGCGCGCTTGCTAGCGGCGTCACACCGCTAGGGGGAATTGGGGCGGGGTTCCGCAACCATCGGGGCCGCTGGCTGAGTGGAAAAAGCCCCATTCGCAGCCAATCAATGCGCCCGACCTACGGAAATTCATTCCAAAAATTCGGGGGAAACCCGGGAAAGCAACATTTTCACCATTACAAGAATATTTCACATTAATAATTAATGCATTACGACATACCTGTAATAAGTAACAGGTATTTTCCAGGTTGTGAGTTGGGTAGGATGGTGGCGTTTAAAATTACGACACACCCTCGGAGCATGAACAACCCGCTTCCCATCCCGCAACAGAATCAATCATCGGATGCCCATGATGCGCTATATGAATATCCCGTCCCTGGCAGTGGCACTCGCCGGCGCTTTATCGCCCGCAAACTTCGTCTTTGGCGCGGACGCCCCGCTGTATAAAGACGGCGTTCTCACGATTCCCACCGTCAACACGCCTGAACAAGTCGGCAAATATCAGGATGTCACCTTCAAACTCACCGAACAAGGCAACTGGCAGTTATCCAGCTTTAAAGCCATTGGAACCGTCACCGAAAA